>Ga0233451_10000336_pt1 | contig 48872 bp, 28 predicted proteins | sample 011ome_29_FD_183052 | JGI IMG/M metagenome (GOLD analysis project Ga0233451, IMG submission 183052) | Coastal salt marsh microbial communities from the Groves Creek Marsh, Skidaway Island, Georgia - 011504CT (spades assembly) | ecosystem: Environmental > Aquatic > Marine > Intertidal zone >... | reverse complement strand
CAGACCTTGAAGAAGAAACAATTCAAGAGGTTTTACAAATATTGAAAGCAGAATTTGAAGAATAGACTGCAAAAATAATTCCTATTTTTGCAAATAGATATAATTATATGGCTGACCAACCCAGTGTTCGACTAAACAAAGTGTTAAGGGAATTAAATATCTCCCTTGACCGTGCTGTTGAATTTCTGAATCAAAAAGGAATTGAAGTTGACGCGCGTCCGACGACAAAAATCACTACAGAAGTGTACAACACACTTTTGGATGAATTTGAAACGGACAAATCCAAGAAAGTAGCTTCTCACGAGATCAGTAAGGAAAAGCGAAAAGAAAAGGAAAATCTCCGCATCATTCAGGAAAAGAAAGAGCAAGAACGCTTGGATCAAATCGCACAAAGAGAGGCCTTAAAAACCAATAAGGTTGCCCTTGAAAAGCCTAAGACGTTAGGGAAGATTGATTTGGAGGCTTTAAAAAAACCTGCTCCAGCCCCAAAAGAAGTGCCTGTGCCAGAGGCTACTGAAGAGCCTGCCGCGGCTGTTACAGATGCAAAGACCGAAGAAGCTGAAGCAATTGTCCCAAAGAAAACCCAAGAAACAGAAGTAACACCTTCAACTGAGAAAGCCGATGCTGAATCACCTGAAAAAGAGACACTTAAGACTCAATATACCAAACTAAGTGGACCTAAGAAAACAGGTCAAACCATCAATCTTGATGAGGTCAATAAAAAAGAAAAAACGGTAGAAGATGCCCGCAAGCGTAAGCGAAAGAGAATAAGTAAAGACGTTAAACCTACAGCCAACAAGAATAAAAACAACAATCAAGATCAACAACGAAAAGGGAGAACCAATACTGTTGTCAAAAAAGAAGAACCTAGTGAAGAAGAAGTTCAAAAGCAAATACGCGAAACTTTAGAAAAGCTTCAAGGTAAATCGAACAAATCTAAAGGTGCAAAATACAGAAGAGATAAAAGGGTTCAACACCGCCAAAAGTCGGAGGAAGAAATGGCCCAGATTGAAGCTGAAAGCAAAGTCTTAAAGGTTACTGAGTTTATTACTGTGGGGGAAGTTGCCACCATGATGAATATCACCTCAACAGAGATTATTTCTGCTTGTATGAGTTTAGGAATCATGGTAACTATGAACCAAAGACTGGATGCGGAGACTTTGAGTATTGTTGCTGATGAGTTTGGCTATGAGGTTACTTTTGAAAAAGCTGAACTCGAAGAAAATATAGAAGATGTTGAAGATCTTGAACAAGATCTAACAGCTAGAGCACCTATAGTAACTGTAATGGGTCACGTGGATCACGGAAAAACTTCTTTGCTCGACTACATTCGTGAAGAGAATGTAATCGCAGGAGAATCAGGAGGAATCACCCAGCACATAGGTGCATACGGCGTTACTCTTGAAAACGGTCAAAAAATAACCTTTTTAGATACTCCTGGTCACGAAGCATTTACCGCGATGAGAGCTAGAGGAGCTCAGGTTACCGATATTGCTATTATCGTTGTAGCTGCAGATGATGACATCATGCCACAAACCAAGGAAGCGATAAGTCATGCTCAGGCTGCAGGCGTTCCCATTGTATTTGCCATCAATAAGATTGATAAAGAAAATGCAAATCCAGATAAAATTAAAGAAGCACTTGCTGGGATGAACCTTATGGTCGAAGACTGGGGAGGTAAAGTTCAATCACACGATGTTTCTGCATTAAAAGGAACAGGTGTCAAAGAACTGCTTGAAAAAGTTTTACTTGAGGCTGAATTACTTGAACTTAAGGCAAACCCGAATAGAGCCGCCAAAGGAACAGTTGTAGAAGCCTTTTTAGATAAAGGGCGAGGCTATGTTTCCACCATACTTGTTCAGAATGGGACACTTAAAATGGGAGATTACCTTTTAGCAGGAAAACACAGTGGAAAGGTAAAAGCGATATATAACGAAAGAGGAGCGAGCCTAGAAGAAGCTCCACCATCTACACCAGTATCCATTTTAGGATTAGACGGAGCGCCCCAAGCAGGGGACGCATTTCACGTTTTGGAAGATGAACGTGAAGCAAAACAAATTGCTGCGAAAAGAACTCAATTATTAAGAGAGCAAAGTGTTCGAACACAACGTCATATAACTTTAGACGAAATAGGAAGACGAATTGCTTTGGGCGAGTTTCAAGAATTGAATATTATCCTTAAAGGGGATGTTGACGGTTCAGTTGAGGCCTTGACCGATTCACTTCAAAAGTTATCTACAGGTGAAATCGAAATCAATATCATCCATAAGGGTGTTGGAGCCATCACAGAATCCGATGTGCTATTGGCCTCTGCCTCTGATGCTATAGTAATTGGATTTAATGTAAGACCAATGGGTAATGCCCGGACTATAGCCGATAAAGAAGAAATCGATATCCGTTCTTATTCCATTATTTACGATGCAATTAATGACATCAAAGATGCAATGGAAGGAATGCTTTCTCCTGAAATGCGTGAAGAGATCACAGGGAATGCTGAAATTAGAGAAACCTTCAAAATTTCCAAAATTGGAACCATCGCAGGATGTATGGTCACCAGTGGAAAGATTTACCGAAATTCTGGCATACGAATCATCCGAGAAGGAGTAGTCATCTTTACTGGTGGATTAACATCACTCAAACGATTTAAGGATGACGTTAAAGAAGTAGCCAAAGGATACGACTGTGGTTTACAGGTAAAAAATTACAACGATATCAAGGTAGGCGATGTATTGGAATGTTTCCAAGAGGTAGCCGTTAAAAAATCACTCTAAGGATTCAATTTTTCGAGTCAAAAGAAAGGCAGACGGGAAATCTCTCTTTACGGTATCTAGTGTTTTTAATCCTAGGATCTTGTCTTTAAATCGACCTGCCTGCACTTTGTAGTTTGGTGTTTCAAAGCTCAGTTCTACGGGTATATTCGGATAGGCTTCCTTAGCATTTTCTAAAGTTTCTGTGGCTGTTTCAAGATTTCCGTAATACAATTGGAGCGTATAATATTCGTTTGCATAACGCTCTCGATCTAAAGCAATTTTTTTGTTTAACAAACTGTCCAACCGTGGGTCTTGTTTAACGTTCAATTCTGCAGTTTGCGAAAAGCTCAGTGAACTGATACTGAAAATAAGCACTAATAATAAGGGTTCCCAAGAAGAATTTTTCATACTGCAAAAAAACAACTTTTTCTTTTTAAACCATGTTTTTTTAACAAACCTAATAAGTTATTTAGAATCATTATAAATTAATAAAATCTTGTTTTAATCGGTATTTTAAAAGAGCGCTATGACTTAAATTTGTGCTGGATTTTAGAACAAAACTTTGGACATACAAACACGTTTATTTGAAAGAATAAAGATCAAGGATAATATAAAATTCCTTTTTCCAGCCCTAATCGTTTTAATAAGCTTTTTTTCCTCGTTTACGGCTATAGCTCAAGATGATGAAGCCGTCCAGGCAGGGAAAAAATTATTCAACACAAATTGTGCAGCTTGTCACAAGCTAAATAAGAGAGCTGTGGGTCCAGCCCTCAGAGGGGTCTCCGCAAAGTACGATAGAGAGTGGCTTTATACATGGATCAAAAACAGTACTGCAATGGTGAAGTCGGGCGATGCTCAGGCAGTTGCCATCTATGAGGAGTACAACGGTTCGGTAATGACATCATTTCCTCAACTTTCGAATGAGGACATCGATAACATCATTGCCTACACCGATTATATTCCACCTGCACCAGTTGCTTCAGCTACTGTTCCAGGTGCTGCGCCAGGCCAATCTGGATCTTCAGGAGTCAACAACAATATTATTTTAGGTGCCTTAGCATTGGTGTTTTTTATTCTTATTGTCATGCTGTTTTTGGTACAAAAAACTTTGCTCCGCATTGCAGTAGCGAGTGGTGTTGATATCAAACCAGAGACCAAACCAAAGCGAACACCCATTTGGTTAGCCTTTGTCCAAAATCAATTTTTAGTGATGGTGAGCGTTGTACTCTTATTATTGAGTAGTGCATATTTTGTGTACGGTTACTTTATGCAAGTTGGGGTTGATCAAGGATATATACCAGTTCAACCAATTCACTATTCACATAAAATTCACGCTGGAGCAAATCAAATTGAGTGTAAGTATTGTCACTCTTCAGCTCGAGTGTCCAAACATTCAGGAATTCCATCGTTAAATGTTTGTATGAATTGCCATAGAAACATAGCTGAGTATAACGGTGAGGAGGATCTTGAAAACGGATACACCAAAGATTTTTATACTAAAGAGATTAAAAAATTATACGCTGCCGTGGGTTGGGATGAGACCAATCAGCGTTATACAGGAGAAACACAACCGGTTAAGTGGGTTAGAATTCACAACCTTCCTGATTTTGTTTATTTCAATCACGCCCAGCACGTTGAGGTAGGAGAAATCGCCTGCGAAACTTGCCATGGACCAGTTGAAGAAATGGAGATTATGTATCAATACTCTCCCTTGACAATGGGGTGGTGTATCAATTGCCACCGTGAAACAAATGTAAAAGTAGAGAGCAACGAGTATTATGCTAAAATACATGAAGCCCTTTCTAAAAAATACGGTGTAGAAAAATTAACAGTTGCCCAAATGGGTGGACTTGAATGTGGAAAATGTCACTATTAAAAGGCGATCAAAAAAAGCATATGGCATCAAATAAAACTTATTGGAAAAACATTGCTCAATTAGATCCTTCTGATGAGGCAGTTAAAAAATTGGAGCAAAATGAATTTGTTTCCAAGCTTCCTGAAGATTTTTTAAGTGATGAAAAGACACTAGAGGAGAGTAGCACCTCTCGTAGAGATTTTTTAAAATATGTTGGTTTTAGTACTGCAGCTGCTACCATTGCTGCTTGTGAAGGACCAGTTATTAAATCGGTTCCTTATGTCGTACAACCTGAGCAAATAAGACCAGGGATTGCCAATTACTATGCAACTACCATTGCGGATGGTTTTGATTTTGGAAGTGTTTTAATTAAGACTCGAGAAGGAAGACCCATTAAGGTTGAAAGTAATCCAGATGCACCTACTTTAGGAATTGCAAATGCTAGAATGCATGCTTCTGTACTTTCATTATATGACACTTTACGATTACAAGGACCAACAGCAAATGGACAAGATATTTCTTGGGATGACTTTTATCTTCAAGCTGGAGCCATGCTCAAAGGATTAGCAGCCACCGATAAAGAAATCATTCTATTAACACCGACTTTGCCAAGTCCAACTACACAGAAAATCATTGCAGATTTTATTGCTGCTTACCCAAATGTACGTCCTGTAGTATATGATACTATTTCGTCAGATGCAGCTTTAAATGCTTATGAAACCTATTACGGACAAAGAGCTTTAGCAGACTATGACTTTTCTAAAGCAAAAGCCATCGTATCTGTAGACGCTGATTTCTTAGGAGATTGGCAAGGTGGTGGCTACGCTAAAGGCTATGCCCTCTCTAAAACACCTCATAGGGATCATGGCAAAGCAGAGATGTCCCAGCACTTTCAATTTGAATCCAATATGTCTCTGACTGGAGCAAATGCAGACCATCGTATTCCCTGTACTCCAGCAGATCAAAAAAACATTTTAGCCTACATTCACGATCGTTTAATAGGAGGATCTGCGGGTCAATTATCAGCCGATTTAAAAGTGTTTGCAGACAAAGCAATTTCAGCACTAAAAAGTTCAGGTTCTCAGGGAGTCTTGGTTACTGGATTAGATGATGATGCAGCCCAGGCTGTAGTTCTTGCTGTAAATACATACCTAAGTAGTGCAGCTTTCCAACCTGAACAACCTAAGTTGATCAGACAAGGAAATGCAAAAGAGGTACAAGAAGCATTTCAAGCAATTGAAGCGGGTAGTGTAAGTGGTTTGATTTCAGTTGGAGTCAATCCAGTATTTTCTTTTGCCAATGGAAATGCATTAGCTGAGGCAATCAGCAAGTTGGAATTTTCATTGAGCTTTACTTCCAAAATAGATGAAACAGCAGCCGCTTCACAATTTGTTGCAGCGACACCTCATTATTTAGAATCATGGGGAGACTACGAATTTAAATCAAGACATTACGCTTTGGCTCAGCCAACCATTCGTCCTTTGTTTGACACCCAACAATTTCAGGATGTTTTACTCAGACTAGCTGGTAAAAACTCAAAATTCTACGACGAAATTAAAGCCCATTGGAATGAATCCATTTTAGGATCAAGTTCTTGGAGTAAGGCCTTACACGACGGTTATTATTCAATAGAAAGTTCTGTGGAAAATTCAATACCAGATTTTTCTGCCTTGGATGTTAGTCAACTGAGAACTGCTACTTCATCAGGAATGAGCTTGGTATTGTACAGCAAAACAGGCATGGGTGATGGGCAGCAAGCCAATAACCCCTGGTTGCAAGAGTTTCCTGACCCGATTACACGAGTAAGTTGGGACAACTATCTTACAGTATCCATGAGTGATGCAAATGCTCTTGGATTACAAAACATCAATACTGCTGACGGTGCACTGAACGGTAGTTATGCCGCTGTAACGGTTGGTACTCAGACCTTGAAAGTGCCCGTGATTGTTCAACCTGGACAGGCGAAAGGAACCGTTGGTCTTTCTTTTGGTTTTGGGGAGCGAATGGGTCTCAAAGATGAAATGCAAACAGGAGTCAATGCCTACACTTTTTATCAAAACTTTAACCGAGTTCAAAATGTTGACGTTAAACTAGCAAATGGAGAGCACGAATTTGCATGTGTTCAGTTGCACAATACTTTGATGGGACGTGGAGATATAGTCAAGGAAACCACCTTAGAAGTCTTTAACACAAAAGATAAAGCGTATTGGAATCCAATGCCTCAGGTTTCAAAAGATCATATTGAATTTGACGTCACCTCTCCAGAAGTGGATATGTGGCAAGAATTTGATAGAAGTATTGGACACCACTTCAACCTTTCTATTGACTTAAATTCATGTACGGGTTGTGGTGCTTGTGTTGTCGCTTGTCATGCAGAAAACAATGTCCCTGTTGTGGGTAAACGTGAAGTACGTAAATCCAGAGATATGCATTGGTTGAGAATAGATCGCTATTACTCTTCAGCATCTACTTTTGAAGGAGACAATGAAACAAAAGAGAATATTTCAGGAATTGGAGATTCTTTAAACACTTTTGGAGAAATGGAGCAAGCAGCAGCCAATCCTCAAGTTGCTTTTCAGCCTGTAATGTGTCAGCACTGTAACCACGCTCCTTGTGAAACAGTTTGCCCTGTAGCTGCCTCATCACATGGGAGACAAGGTCAAAATCATATGGCCTATAATCGCTGCGTTGGAACCCGCTACTGTGCGAATAACTGTCCCTATAAAGTACGTCGTTTCAACTGGTTCTTGTACAATAAAAATGACGAGTTCGATTACCACATGAATAACGATTTAGGTCGAATGGTATTAAACCCTGATGTGGTTGTTCGTTCCAGAGGAGTCATGGAAAAATGTTCTTTGTGTATACAGATGACACAAAAAACAATATTAGACGCCAAACTCAAAGGTGAAGAAATTAAAGATGGGACTTTCCAAACCGCTTGTTCCAATGCTTGTACCACAGGGGCAATGGTGTTTGGAGACCTGAATGACAAAGAAAGCAAAGTTGCTGCATTACATGAAGACGATCGTATGTACCATTTATTGGAACATGTCGGTACAAAGCCCAATGTAATGTATCAAGTAAAAGTTAGAAATACCGACGAGGTATAATTTAGAAATAAAGACCTATGGCATCGCATTACGAAGCACCTATTAGAAAACCACTGGTAACAGGAGACAAGACCTACCACGATGTTACTGTAGATGTTGCCGCACCTGTAGAGGGAGTAGCTAACAAGCAGTGGTGGATTGTTTTTGGTATTGCGCTGACTGCCTTTTTATGGGGAGTTGGTTGTATCATTTATACCATATCTACTGGGATTGGAACTTGGGGATTGAACAAGACAGTAGGTTGGGCTTGGGACATTACCAACTTTGTATGGTGGGTAGGTATTGGTCACGCAGGAACGCTTATTTCTGCAGTACTCTTATTATTCAGACAAAAATGGCGTATGGCGATTAACCGTTCTGCGGAGGCCATGACTATTTTTTCTGTAATTCAAGCTGGACTTTTCCCAATTATCCACATGGGAAGACCATGGTTGGCCTATTGGGTACTCCCAATTCCAAATGGATTTGGTTCGCTTTGGGTGAATTTTAACTCACCACTTCTCTGGGATGTATTTGCAATTTCAACTTATTTATCAGTATCTCTTGTATTTTGGTGGACAGGATTGCTACCTGACTTTGCAATGATTCGCGATCGTGCGGTATTAACTTTCCAGAAGAAAATATACAGTTTGTTGAGTTTTGGATGGTCCGGAAGAGCAAAAGATTGGCAACGATTTGAAGAAGTTTCTTTAGTATTGGCAGGACTTGCTACACCACTTGTACTTTCAGTGCATACTATTGTATCCTTTGACTTTGCTACTTCGGTAATCCCTGGTTGGCACACTACTATTTTTCCACCTTATTTTGTTGCAGGAGCTATTTTCTCAGGATTTGCGATGGTAAATACACTCTTGATCATTATGCGTAAGGTATCCAATCTGGAAAATTACATCACAGTTCAACATATTGAATTGATGAATATTGTCATTATGATTACGGGTTCCATTGTTGGAGTAGCCTACATCACAGAACTTTTCATCGCTTGGTATTCTGGAGTAGAATACGAGCAATATGCATTTTTAAACAGAGCCACTGGACCTTATTGGTGGGCGTATTGGTCAATGATGACCTGTAATGTGTTTTCACCACAGTTTATGTGGTTTAAAAAGCTGCGTACCAGTATTTTGTTCTCCTTTATAATTTCAATTGTGGTAAATATTGGAATGTGGTTTGAGCGTTTTGTAATTATTGTGACTTCATTGCACAGAGATTACTTGCCTTCCTCATGGACTATGTTCTCTCCTACCTTTGTAGATATTGGAATATTCATCGGAACCATAGGCTTTTTCTTTGTGTTATTCTTGTTGTACGCAAGAACCTTCCCTGTGATTGCTCAGGCTGAAGTAAAAACAATATTAAAATCTTCTGGAGAGAAGTATAAAAAATTAAGAGACGGTAAATCATGAGTGATAAAGTAGTACATGCCCTTTACGATGACGATGATGTACTTTTAAGTGCTGTCAAAATGATTCGTTCTGAGAAGCACCACATCGAAGAGGTATACACCCCATTTCCAGTTCATGGTCTTGACAAAGCCCTTGGACTTGAGGAAACTCGCATTGCTATAATGGCATTCATTTATGGGTGTATTGGTTTAGCTGTTGCTGTCGCCATGATGAACTATATCATGATTGAGGATTGGCCCCAGAATATTGGAGGAAAGCCAAGTTTTTCTTATTTAGAAAATATGCCAGCTTTTGTCCCTATCATGTTTGAGATGACCGTATTTTTTGCAGCCCACTTAATGGTAATTACTTTTTATATGAGAAGTAAATTATGGCCATTTAAAAAAGCTGAAAATCCGAATCCTTTAACTACAGATGATAAATTTCTTGTAGAAATTGGAATTCACGATAACGAAAAAGAACTTCAAAAACTCTTAAAAAAATCAGGAGCTATAGATGTTTCAATAATAGAAAAGTCAGAATAGATGAGTTATAAAGGCCTATTGATTTGTGTAATTGTTGCTCTGGGATTTCAATCTTGCTTTGATCCAGCAAAGCCCAATTACCAGTATTTTCCGAATATGTATGAACCTGTCGGTTATGAAACTTATGCTGATACAGATGCATTTGCTAATGGCATAGAAGCACAGATTCCAGTTGAAGGTTCAGTAGCAAGAGGATGGGAGCCTTACGATTATCCTGATACTAACGACGGCTACGAAGCAGCCAAGGCTGAGTTGATGTCTCCACTAGCTCTTACGGATGAAAACGGGGCAAATGGTAAAGAGCTTTACGGAATTTATTGTGCAGTATGCCATGGAGGTAAAGGAGACGGACAGGGAATTTTAATGACAAGAGAAAAATTTCTTGGAGTTCCTAGTTATGCCGATAGAGAAATCACACCAGGAAGTATTTACCACGTATTGATGTACGGGAAAAATGCAATGGGATCTCATGCAGGACAGGTCAACGCAGAAGAGCGCTGGCAAATTGCTCAGCATGTGATGGAGTTAAGAAACACCTTAGTCAAATAACAATAAGGAAGATAAATGATGTACACCTTTCCAAACAAACTTAGAAATTTAGCCATCGTTTTTATGGCAGTTGGTTTTATAGGCCTAGTCTACGGGTTTATTTCAGCACCAGCAACCATAGAAGAGGCTAAAGCTACAGTCGCCGCAAATCACGGAGAGGGACACGGAACATCTCATGAGACTACAGCTGCGCATGCAACTCATGATGCCGATGCCTCTCACACAGAAAAAAGAACTCATGCAGATGAAGCATCACATGCTACCGATGCCGACTATCAAGAAGAAACTCAGCATTCAGTGCAGCATGACGAATACCAAGAAGAAGCGCACTCTGATTCAACTCATGGTGATTCACATGATGCTGAACATGACGAACATGTTTTTCATCAGTTGAGTAACAAACCTTGGGCTGCTTTGTATGTCGCTGCCTTTTTCTTCTTTATGATATCCCTCGGAGTATTAGCATTTTATGCGATTCAACGTGCTGCTCAGGCCGGTTGGTCTCCAGTATTGTATCGAGTAATGGAAGGAATTACAGCATATCTCCTTCCAGGAGGTATTATTGTTATTGTCATATTAGCACTTTCTGGTATGCATTTGAACCATTTATTTATTTGGATGGATCCAGAGGTAGTGGCTCACGATAAATTAATAGCAGGGAAAACAGGTTTCTTAAATGTGCCTTTTTTCTTAATTAGAGCTGTATTTTTCTTATCGGGATGGACACTTTATCGTTATTTTTCTAGAAAATTCTCTTTAGCACAAGATTCAGCTACTGATATTTCCAATCACAAAAAGAACTTTAGAATCTCAGCTGCATTTTTGGTATTCTATATCGTCACAGAATCCATCATGTCATGGGATTGGGTAATGTCAATTGATCCTCACTGGTTCAGTACCTTATTCGGATGGTATGTTTTTGCCAGTATGTTTGTCTCTGGAATTACGGCCATCGCTCTCATTACAATTTATCTAAAGTCGAAAGGGTATTTGGAGTTTGTCAATGACAGCCACATACACGATTTAGGAAAATTCATGTTTGGCATTAGTGTGTTCTGGACTTATTTGTGGTTTTCACAGTTTATGTTGATCTGGTATTCTAACATTCCAGAGGAAGTTACTTACTTCATCACGCGTATCGAAGATTACAACCTTCCATTTTTTGGAATGGTGGTCATGAACTTTATTTTTCCACTTCTTATCTTGATGAATAGTGATTACAAACGGATCAACTATTTTATAGTTATGGCTGGGATAGTAATTATACTAGGACATTATATGGACGTATTTAATATGATTATGCCCTCTGCCGTTGGTGACCAATGGTTTATCGGTTCAGCAGAGATAGGAGGATTTTTCTTCTTCCTAGGTCTTTTCATATTTATTGTATTTAAGGAATTAACAAAAGCCCCCTTGCTAGCCAAGGGTGATCCCTATATGGGAGAGAGTGAACGCTTTCATTATTAAAAATTAATCGAAAAGATAAATGAATATATTTTTGATACTTTCTGTACTTGTTTTGATAGCTATATCAATTTGGCAAATCACCAAGATTTTTGAACTCTCTCAGGCAAAGAAAGTCAATACGCAGGTAGCTGATGATGATGATAACAATCTCAATGGTAAACTCATGTTTGCATTTTTGATTTTTATCTACGGAATCACCATCTTTTCGTTTTGGTCTTACGGCGATGTACTTTTGCCTAACTCAGCCTCTGAACACGGAGTTGACTACGACAACTTGATGTGGATTTCATTTGCTATTATTTTCTTTGTACAAACGATCACCCAAGCTTTACTTCACTATTTTTCATATAAATACAGAGGGGAGAAAGGTAAGAAAGCATTGTTTTACGCTGACAATGACAAACTTGAGATGATATGGACAATTATTCCAGTAATCACTTTAGCAGGACTTATATTATACGGCCTTTACACCTGGACAGACATCATGACTGTTGAAGAAAATGATGAAGCCTTAGTAGTAGAACTTTATGCACAGCAATTCAACTGGAAAGCTAGATATGCAGGAGAGGATGGAGTGCTAGGAGATGCAAATGTGCGTTTTCTTCAAGATTTCGAAGGAAGAAATTTAGTTGGAATTGACGCTACTGATCCCAACGGTTTTGACGATGTAGTTGTACAAGAATTGCATTTGCCCGTAGGGAGAGAGGTCATTTTTAAAATGCGTTCTCAAGATGTGTTACACTCAGCCTATATGCCTCATTTTAGAGCTCAGATGAACTGTGTTCCTGGAATGATTACTGAGTTTGCATTTACACCCAATAAAACTACAGAGGAAATGCGTCAAGACCCAGATGTAACAGCCAAGGTTAATAAGATTAATAAAATTAGAGTTGAAAAAAGTAAGGAACTGGTTGCAAGTGGAGATATGGCATTAGATCCTTATGAATTTGATTTTCTTTTACTTTGTAATAAAATTTGTGGTGCGTCGCATTACAATATGCAAATGAAAATAACAGTAGAAACAGAGCAAGAATTTGAAGAATGGATGAATAGTCAGCAAACATTTGCTGAAGTCATCCAATAATTAATACTTAAAATAAAGATTATGTCAACAGCAGCAGCAGTACACACAGAGGAGGATCACGGACATCATCATAAAGAAACTTTTGTAACGAAATACATCTTTAGTCAAGACCACAAGATGATTTCTAAGCAATACCTGATTACAGGTTTGTTTATGGGAATCATTGGGATCGCAATGTCACTTTTATTTCGCTTACAATTAGCTTGGCCAGAGCAGCCCTTTGGAATTTTTGAAGTTCTTTTAGGGAAGTGGGCTCCCGATGGAGTAATGGATCCTAATGTTTACTTAGCATTGGTTACTATCCACGGAACGATCATGGTCTTTTTTGTATTAACAGCGGGATTGAGCGGTACATTTAGTAACCTCTTGATTCCATTACAGATTGGAGCTCGCGACATGGCTTCAGGCTTGTTAAACATGATCTCTTTTTGGTTGTTTTTCCTTTCAAGTGTTATTATGGTTATGTCTTTGTTTGTTGAAGCCGGACCAGCTGCAGCAGGTTGGACTATTTATCCTCCATTAAGCGCACTGCCTCAGGCACAGCCAGGTTCTGGAACAGGAATGACGCTGTGGCTAGTTTCGATGGCTATCTTTATTGCTTCCTCACTATTGGGATCTCTCAATTATATAGTAACAGTCATTAACCTTAGAACTAAGGGAATGAGTATGACTCGATTGCCATTGACTATCTGGGCATTTTTTGTTACCGCAATCATTGGAGTAGTGTCTTTCCCAGTATTGTTATCAGCTGCTTTACTCCTTATTATGGATCGAAGCTTCGGAACCTCATTCTTTTTATCCGATATTTTTATTCAAGGAGAAGTATTGCACTATCAGGGCGGATCACCAGTGCTTTACGAACACCTCTTTTGGTTTCTAGGACACCCTGAAGTTTATATAGTCTTATTGCCTGCCTTGGGAATTACTTCCGAAATTATTGCTACAAATGCACGCAAACCAATTTTTGGTTATCGCGCCATGGTGGCTTCAATCCTAGCAATTGCTTTTTTATCAACCATAGTATGGGGACACCATATGTTTATTTCAGGGATGAATCCATTTTTGGGCTCTGTATTTACATTTACAACTTTGTTGATTGCTATTCCTTCTGCGGTTAAAGCTTTCAACTACATTACAACCTTATGGAAAGGGAACCTTCAATTGAACCCAGCCATGCTATTTTCAATTGGTTTGGTTTCAACCTTTATCACAGGAGGTTTAACAGGAATTATTTTAGGAGACAGTACCTTGGATATTAATGTACACGACACCTACTTTGTAGTAGCTCACTTCCACTTAGTAATGGGAATATCTGCCCTTTATGGATTGTTTGCTGGGGTATATCATTGGTTCCCTAAAATGTTTGGCCGTATGTTAAATAAAAATCTAGGTTATGTCCACTTTTGGGTTACAGCGGTTTGTGCTTATGGAGTCTTTTTCCCTATGCACTTTATCGGAATGGCTGGTCTGCCGAGAAGATATTATACCAATACCGCATTTCCATACTTTGATGATCTGGCAGATATCAATGTGTTGATTACAGTTTTCGCTTTAATTGCAGGGGCTGCTCAAATTGTATTCTTATATAACTTTATCCACAGTATGTTCTACGGTAAGAAAACAGTTCAAAATCCATGGAGATCGAACACCTTAGAATGGACAGCTCCAATTGAACATTTCCACGGAAACTGGGAAGGAGAAATTCCTTATGTACACCGATGGGCTTACGACTATTCAAAGCCAGGTCATGAAGAAGACTTTGTTCCACAACATATTCCACTTAAAAAAGGAGAAGAAGAACTCCAACACTAAAACTCAACAATTGAATTAAACTTGAAAACCCAACCCTAAGGTTGGGTTTTTTATTTTTGATAAAATGATTCTAGGGTTCGTTTAGTTTTAATTCAAGTTTAGAAGAAGGGGGTGAAATAAATGGTATGGATAAATTTGATCCTCTTAGTATAATCCAAATGCCAAAGAGTAGGGGTAGCAGAACGAGAGAACATCATTATAGGCAGATGCAGTTTCAGATTTGGAAATGTATTTTGTTCCCAAAAAGATGTTTTTTAACACCCTAAAAAGCAAGCCTGAATTTACATTTGAACTCTTGCAAATCATGTCGTACTACATCAAGCAAACGGATGAAAAGATTTTTGAAATGGGTCAAAAAACACTTGAACAAAGAGCTGTAAAGTTAGTCCTCAGCATGAAAGATTTTTTCGAACTAGACGAATAATCCTATATCGATGTCTTACTGCGTAGGGAGGATATGGCAAACTTTATTGGAGTAGCAACGGAATCCTTTATTCGCAAGCTAGGGCAATTTCAAAAAAGAGGATGGATAAAGACCAAAGGAAAAAAAATTAAAATTCTTGATCAGGAGGCACTTTTGCGAATATCTTCAGGCTTCAGTTAATTAAATATCTAAATCCAAAGGAATTCATTTATCTTTGATAAGATGAACGAATATTTAGATCCTACCGACGACCAATTTTCTCCTGAGGAACAAGATATTGATCGTGCTTTAAGGCCTTTAAACTTTGATGACTTTGCAGGACAGGATGCCATACTCGAAAACCTTAAGGTATTTGTTCAAGCAGCCAAACAGCGAGGCGAAGCTTTGGATCACACCTTGTTTCACGGACCTCCAGGTCTTGGGAAAACTACATTGGCTCATATTTTAGCAAACGAATTGGAAGTTGGAATCAAAATGACCTCTGGACCTGTGCTGGATAAGCCAGGTGATTTAGCGGGTTTATTGACCAATCTTCAAGCTCAAGATATTCTATTCATCGATGAAATTCACCGTTTGAGTCCTATAGTAGAAGAATATCTTTACTCAGCCATGGAGGATTATAAAATTGACATTATGATTGAGTCTGGACCTAATGCCAGAACTGTTCAAATTAATTTAGAACCCTTTACCTTGGTTGGTGCCACTACTCGATCAGGTTTACTCACCGCACCCATGCGTGCTCGATTTGGAATCAGCAATCGATTGCAGTATTATTCTACCGAATTATTATCGACCATAGTGACTAGAAGTGCAGACATACTGAATGTTCCTATCAAAGAGGAGGCAGCTATCGAAATTGCTGGAAGAAGCCGAGGTACACCTCGAATTTCTAACGGTTTGTTAAGACGTGTTCGTGATTTTGCACAAATCAAAGGCAACGGATCCATAGATATTAAAATTACCCAATTCGCCCTCCAAGCGCTGCAGGTTGATGCCCACGGTCTAGACGAAATGGACAATAAAATTTTGACTACACTGATTGATAAATTCAAGGGGGGTCCAGTAGGTATTACCACACTTGCTACTGCGGTATCTGAAAATTCAGAAACCATAGAAGAGGTTTACGAGCCTTTTTTGATTCAACAAGGATTTATAGTTCGAACCCCACGGGGTAGAGAAGTAACTGCCCGAGCCTACAGTCATTTAGGCAGAATCAAAAACAATCAAGAAGGCTTGTTTTAAAGGCGTACTCATGAGTTTAAAATCAGAGTACACTGCCAAAATAAAATCAGCTGCCGATGCTTTAGGCTTTCTTTCGTGTGGAATATCAAAAGCAGATTTTTTGGAGGATGAGGCACCGCGTTTGGAACAATGGCTCAATCAAGGACATCACGGCAGCATGAGCTATATGGAGCGGCATTTTGATAAAAGATTGGATCCAAGGTTACTTGTTCCAGGAGCTAAAAGCGTGGTCTCTCTTTTGTTGAATTACCACACCGACAAAAGGCAAGCTGATCTCAAAGCTCCTAAAATTTCGAGCTACGCCTATGGTAAGGACTACCATTTTGTGATTAAAGAAAAGCTGAAAGAATTGATGCAAATTATTCACAGAGAAATAGGTGAAGTCAATGGACGTGTTTTTGTAGATTCAGCTCCCGTAATGGACAAAGCTTGGGCCGCAAAAAGCGGTTTGGGCTGGCTTGGAAAAAACACCAATCTGATTTCTAAAAAAGTAGGTTCCTTTTTCTTTATTGCAGAATTGATCATCGATTTAGAATTAGACTATGACACACCCGTTACAGATCATTGTGGAAGTTGTACTGCCTGTATAGATGCTTGTCCTACAGACGCCTTACTTCAACCCTATCAAATTGATGGGAGTAAATGTATTTCATATCTGACCATTGAACTTAAAGAAAACATCCCCACTGAGTTTAAAGGGCAAATGGACAACTGGGCTTTTGGCTGTGATATTTGTCAGACGGTATGCCCATGGAACCGATTTGCAACACCGCATGACGAACCGGCCTTTGAACCGCAGGAGGAATTGCTCAACCTTACTAAAAGTGAATGGCAAGAAATGACTTCAGTAGTTTTTAATAAGGTATTTAAAAACAGTGCTGTAAAGAGAACAAAATTTGAGGGTTTAAAAAGAAACATTAAATTTTTATCTTAAGAGCAGTTGATTCTCTTAGGACGATTTTAGTTGGAATAATTTCTGTTTGGAATGATTTTTCTTCCGATTAATCTTTAGTTGATACAAATTTACTTATCACTTAGATGATGACTCTCTAGTTATCAGTTTAGATTTAATATTTATAATTTTATTTGCATTAATATCTTCACCCTTTTTCTTCAATGATGTTTCATTTAAGAAAACATCAAAAATCTGTTTACCCATTTCAATTCCAGCTTGATCTACAGATGTAATGGAAGGAACAGTAAATTTTGAGAGCCTCCAGTTTCCAAATCCAACCACTGAAACCTCATCGGGGATTTTTATTTTTTGCGATTTGAAAAATTGTATTGCTCCAATTGCAGATAAGTCTGTGACTGCAAAAAGACCATCAAATTGAATTCCCATTTCGAAGACTTTTTTAGCTGCATGATATCCTTCTTTTTCGTCCCCATTTTCACATAAAATAATTTTTTTTTGATCAAAGGGTATATGATATTTTTCCAATGCATCCTTGTATCCTAAAAATCTGTCAATTGTAATTTGAGGCTGATATGCCCCTCTAAAGTGAAGAATTTGTTTACATCCTCTTTTAATTAAATGTTCGGTTGCCAGAAATCCAGCTTTTCTATCTTCAATCATCACCTTAGGACACTGAAATGTTTTTTCATTTTTATCAAACATTACTAAAATTTTGTTACGCTCCTTAACTGCTTCCAAATGATCAAATGACTTTGTATCATTTGTTATTGATATAAAAATTGCATCAACGTTTAGATTTAGATATTGATGTACCAATTTTTTTTCAGTTTCAAAAGAGTCGTTCGAACAAGCCACAAATAGAGTATAATCGCTTTTTTGAACATTAAATAAAATCCCATCGATTATTGTATTAAAAAAATCGTGATTTATTTGGGGTAATATCAAGGCTATATTTTTTGTTTCTTTAGTTCTTAAAAATGAAGCCTGTCTATTTGGAATGAATTGAACTTCATTTACATAATCTAAAACTCTTTTTCTAGTTAAAGCATTTACATCTTTATATCCATTTAAAGCTTTTGAAATTGTAGTTTTGGACAATCCCAGAGCGGTCGCTATATCCGATATTTTGATTCTATCCAAAGTAATTTTTTTTTGTTTAATTTTTTCGAAATCGATTTCGGTTAAATTTAATATTAAATCGCATTAATTTTAACAATTCCTTAATTATTATTAATATAATTGTTAGATTATAATTTAAACTAAAACTAACAAATAATTTAAATGATGAAAAAAATGATTTTCAAACAAACTTCATTTTTTGTTGCTTTTCTGCTGTCTGTGGCAACTTACGCCCAAACTGTTTCAGGTCTAGTAACTAGTGAAGATGGTCCGTTGCCAGGAGCTACGGTTCAAGTAAAAGGTACTTCAATTGGTGTCAGCACCGATTTTGACGGTAATTTTACAATTCAAGCCGACGCTACAGACGTGTTGATGGTTTCATTCGTAGGTTTTTCCTCGCAAGAAATAGCTGTAGGTGACCAAGACCAAATAACTGTTACTCTTATAGCTGACAACGAACTTGAAGAGGTAGTTGTTACTGGATACGGTTCTCAGAAGCAAAAAGAAATTACATCTGCAGTGGTTCAAGTAACTGCTGAAGAATTTAACAAAGGTCCTATAAATAATGCAGCTCAGCTCCTTCAAGGAAAAGTTGCTGGATTGAGTATTTATAACAAAGGTGGAAACCCGAATGCTTCGGCTACTATCCGTTTAAGAGGTCTTTCTACAGTTGGTGCAAATATTTCACCTCTAGTCGTAGTTGATGGAGTTGTTGGCGCGTCTCTTGACAATGTAGATCCTAATGATATTGAATCAATAAACGTTCTTAAGGATGGTTCCGCTGCTGCAATCTACGGTTCCCGAGGATCTTCTGGGGTAATCATCGTTACTACTAAGGGTGGTAAGAGTGGTGAAATGCAATTGAGCTATAATGGTCAATTGTCTAGCTCGTCTATCTTAAACAGAATTGATGTAATGACTCCTGAGGAATTCAGAGCTGCTGGAGGTTCTGATCTAGGAGGCGAAACTGACTGGACAGAGGCTGTTACAAGAAATGCAATCTCTCAAATACACAATATTTCTGCTTCAGGAGGTTTTGGTAATACAACTTACAGAATTTCAGCCAACCTTAGAGAAAAAGAAGGGATTGTAATCAATACTGGTTTTGAGCAGTTTAACTCAAGAGCAAATATTTCAACTAGAGCACTTAACGATAAACTAAAAGTTGACTTCAATGCTTCATTTACTCAAAGACAATCCAGCTTTGGTAATGATTTAGTATTAAAGTATGCAACGCTTTTTAACCCAACTGCACCAGTATACACTGAGGGATCTGAATACTTCCCAGGAAGTTCAGGAGATGCGATTGGCGGTTATTTCGAAACTTTTGGTCTTTTTGACAGTTTCAATCCAGTATCAATTGCTGAACAACACGATCTAACCGGAGAGCGTACAGAATTAAATTACAACTTATCTCTTGGATATGACCTAACTGATGACTTAGATATTCAGTTTAGAGCTGCCCGTCAGACATCTGTTAATCAAAATAGAAACTACGTTCCAGTTACAGCACTTTTAGGAGGTAATGCTTTAAGCCCTACAAGGAGAGGATCAGCTAGTTTTAATGACAACAGATTTGAGTTTAAACTTTATGAAATATTTGGAAACTATAACATCACCAGTGATGGATTCAATATGAATCTAACTGGAGGTTATTCTTTCCAGCAAGATAATTTTCAAAACAAAGGGTTTAGTTTAGGTGATTTCCCTGATGATAGTCAAGACTACAGTTTCAATATTGATGCCTCACAGGACTTGTTAAATGCTGGATTTATTGGAGCTAACAGTTACAGAGGTCCAGACAATAAAATCATTGCTTTCTTTGGAAGGGTGAACGTTGTTATCGACGAAGCAATTTATTTGAATGCTTCTGTTAGAAGAGAAGGTTCTACTAAATTAGGAGAAGGCAATAAATGGGGTACTTTCCCAGCCTTTGGTATAGGTGCTGACCTAAACAAATATCTAGGGACTGACTTTGATCTTTTCAAAGTGCGTTTAGGATATGGAGAGACAGGATCATTACCAGGCCCAACAGGACTTTCGCAAGTAGTTTATAATTTTGGATATGACTCTGGAGGTACTGGAAACACATCGCAGGCTCGTGCTGCAAATCCAGACTTAAAATGGGAATCCAAAGCTGAAACAAATTTAGGTGTTGAATTTGGCAATGGAAAATTAAGTGGTAGTTTAGACCTATATACAAGAGATATATCTGACTTTATCTTAGAAACTAAAGTAGATGTTGCTACTTACGGTTTTGATAGAAGATATGAGAACTCTGGTAAAATCAATACTCAAGGTCTCGAATTAAACCTTAATTATCAATTGACAGATAGTTATGAAACCGGTATCAACCTTTCTACTTACAACACAACTCTAGAAGAATATGTAATTGAAGAAGGTGATATACGTGCAAACTTAGGTTCACCAGGTCAAAACGCTACAAATATGCTATTGGTAAGACCAGGTGAAATGATTGGTCAAATCTGGGCACCTCGATTCGATGGTGTAGATGCTGATGGAGCTCCAATTTTTGGTGATATCAATGGAGATGGACAAGTAGTCGCTTCACAAGACAAGTGGAATGATCCAGATGCTGATTTTGAAACTGCTGGTAACGGTATTCCAACTCTTGAATTGGGATGGTCTAATAATTTAAACTTGGGTAACTGGAGTGTTAATGCTTTCTTTAGAGGAGCGTTTGGACACAGTTTGATCAATACTTTTAGAGCGTTTTATGAGCCTCGTTTAGCAAGTCAGTCTTCTTATAATTTTGTAAATACAGATTTAGCTCTGCCTGAATTGACAGTAGCACAGTTTAGCTCTTTATATGTTGAAAAAGCAGATTTCTTTAAACTAGATAACTTGACAGTTGCTTATAATTTTGACATTGCTCAGGGATCGTTAATTAACAGCGCTCAACTATCCGCAAACGTCCAGAATGCTTTTGTAATCACAAACTATACAGGTATTGATCCAGAACCTGCTCTTGTTGACGGTGGAACTAATGTCGCTGGATTTTCTCCAGTGGATGTATTAGCGCCAGGTGTTGACCGTCGTACAAATTATTTTACGGCTAGAACAATTACTGTTGGACTTAATATTAATTTTTAAAATAGAATGAAAATGAAAAACTTTAACAAAATATTTTTTGGGACTCTATCTATTTTCGCTTTTGTAATCGCTTGTACTGATCTTGAAGAAGAGTTAGTAAGTGATTTCACGGAACAACTTACTGTACCAGGAGTTAACGTAGATTTAGGTGAAACAGATGGAAGTAGTCAAGCTGTTCAAGATCAAATAGGTTCAGCTTTTGAAAAACTAAGAGATGGTACTGCTGGTCACAATAACTACTGGTCAGTTCAGACTGTTTCTTCAGATGAAATGCAAGTAGGACAAAAAGGAGGTGACTGGTTTGATGGAGGTATCTGGCTAGACATGCACAGACATGAATATACTGCTGCAAATGGACCTCTTACCAATACATGGAACACTCAATATAATGCAATTAGTGAAATCAATTCAAACTTGGCAAAGTCAGGCTTAACTGCAAACGAAGTTGCTCAATTAAAGGTTCTTAGAGCATTTTTTTACTGGAGATTAATGGATGTATTTGGTAATGTAAAGATTGTAACTTCAGTTGGATCTGATGCTCCACAATCAAGTCGTGCAGATGTTTTTGCTTTTGTTGAGAGCGAAATACTCGCTGCACTTGGAGTGAGTGCCATTACTGCCGATATGGATCTTACAAATAGCGATTTAACAACAAATCCAAAAAAATACAGAATCAACCAGTATGCTGCAGTAGGTTTACTTTCTAGAATTTATCTCAATGCAGAGGTTTATTCAGGGACAGCGCGTTATGCTGAAGCGGCTACAGCTGCTGGATGGGTTATTGATAATGGTCCATACGAGCTAACTACTGAAGGGAATTCGTCTGTTACTAATCTTGCTCAAAGACCGGGAGTTGCAACTGACCCTGACACCCTAGTAGGTTATCCTGCGATGTTTGCTCCTAACAACCAAGACAATGTAGAGTTGATTTGGACAGTTCCTTTCGACAGTTTCAAAGGTGGTGGTATGAACTTCCATATGATGGGACTTCACCAACCTTCTCAGTTTGCATTTAATTTTGATTCTCAACCATGGAATGGTTATCAAACATTAGAAGCATTCTACAACTCTTATGATGATGGAGATGTTCGTAAAAAATCTAACTTCTTAGTTGGACAACAATATTCATACTCTGGTCTTCCTTTAAGTGATTGGGCAGCAGATGATTTCAATCCTGATGGAACTAAACATTTACCGCTAAACTACACCCCTGAGATCAATGAATTAGCTCCTAATTCTATTCGTCAAAGTGGTGCTCGTATGTACAAGTTTAGTCATTCTCAGTTTGAAAGAAATGAAAAATCAAATGACTTTCCGATTTTACGTCTTTCAGAAATGTATATGAACCGAGCTGAAGGGTTAGCTCGTGCTGCTGGAGACTGGTCTCTCGCTCTAACTGATGTTAATATTATCAGAGAAAGAGCTAAAGTAAGTGCTTATTCTTCTATTACTGCTGATGAATTTTTAGCAGAGAAGGGACGTGAATTTTATCAAGAATCTCACAGAAGAACTGACTTAATTCGTTTTGGCAAATACAACGATGCTTGGTTTGAAAAATCAGCTTCTGCTAGTTACAAAACCTTAATGCCCATTCCAACTGATGCGATAATCGCAAGTGGTGGATCATTAACACAAAATCCAGGCTACTAATTCCAACAAATAATTAGTATTAAATGGGTCAATCTTAAATGATTGGCCCATTTTTTTTTAATTTCACCTCATGAAGTCGATTGTATTTTATTGGCTCCCTTTTGCACTATTTATTTCCTGTGTAAAACCAAAAACAAATCTTTTTGAATTACGTAAAGATTTGGGAGTACTGTTCGAAAATAAATTAACCTATACTCAAGATTTTAACCCATATACCTACCGTAATTTCTATAATGGTGCGGGCGTCGCCCTTGGAGACATTAATAACGATGGCTTATTGGATATTTACATGACTGGAAATCTTGTAGACAATAAATTACTCATAAATAAAGGTGATTGGAAATTTGAGGACATTACTGAGAGGGCAGGAGTTGCTTGTAAAGGAGTATGGTCCACAGGAGTAACCTTTGCTGATATTAATGGAGATGATCTTTTAGATATCTATGTTTGTAAATCTGGTAAACCAGGAGGCGAAAATAGACATAATGAACTCTTTATCAACCAGGGAGACCTCACGTTTAAAGAGGAATCAGAAAAATATGGACTTGACGTTTTGGGATTATCTGTTCATGCAGCCTTTTTTGATGCTGATTTGGATGGTGATTTGGACTGTTATGTACTCAATAATTCACTTCGATCTGTAGGGGGTTATGATTTAATAAAAGACCAAAGATTAAATCCAGATCCAAATGGAGAGGGAAATAAGTTTTTTGAAAATAAAGAGGGTGTTTATATAGATGTTAGTGCTGAAAAAGGGATTTATACTAGTTCTATAGGTTTTGGACTGGGAATTACTTTAAGTGACTTCAATGATGATAAACGTCCTGATTTATACATTTCAAATGATTTTTTTGAACGTGATTATTTTTATCTGAATAATAAAGAAGGCTTTGAGGAGGTGCTAGAATCACAGTTTCAATCAATATCGATGGGTGCTATGGGTGCAGATGCAGCAGACTTAAACAACGACTTACTTCCAGACCTTTTTGTAACGGAGATGCTTCCTTCAAATTTGAAAAGACAAAAGCTGAAAGCCAAGTACGATTCTTGGGATAAATACAGTTTGATGAATAATAAGGGATATTTTCATCAATATCCAAGAAACTCATTACAACGTAATACAGGTCAAAATCAGTTTTTTGAGATTAGTCGTTTTTCAGGTGTAGCAGCAACAGAGTGGAGTTGGGCATCATTAATCTTTGACATGGACAACGATGGTTTAAACGATATATTTGTAGCTAACGGTATTTACAAGGACCTACTGGACAGGGATTACTTGGCCTATATGGCCAACGAAACACAAGTCCAAATGCTTTTGGAAAATCGAGAAGATGCCATTGAAAAATTGATTGACATTATGCCTTCTGAGGCAGTTCCTAACAGTGCGTTTAAAAACATAGGTGAATTCCAATTTGAAGATAAAACTATAGGATGGGGGTTAGAGCAACCTAGTTTTAGTAATGGAAATGCTTATGGAGATTTAGACAATGATGGAGATTTAGACCTCGTTATTAACAATGTAAATATGCCGAGCTTTTTTTATGAGAATAAAACAGATACCCTCTCAGCAAGAAGTATAAAATTAAAACTTAAAACAGATTCAAAAAATACCTTTGCAGTTGGTGCCAAAGCAATTATTTATTATGACAATGGGAGACAGCAAATGAAAGAACAATTCCCATCTAGGGGGTTTCAATCTTCAGTAGCGAACACTCTGCACTTTGGGTTGGGTAATGTAAGTACAATAGACAGTCTAATAGTTAAATGGCCAAATGGTCAAGAGGAAGTACACCATCAACTCGCAACAAATATCACTCACGAAATACATCAACAAAACACTGCTGTTTTAAATCAAGATTCTTCTTTAAGAGCTTTAGAGAACGAATCTAAGCTAATAAGCCTTCCTTTTAAGCACAAAGAGAACAACTGGAGTGAGTTTAATAAAGAGAGATTAATTCCACACATGAATCACAATGATGGACCTGCTATAGCTTCTGCTGATTTAAATAAAGATGGTATTTCAGATTTTTATATTGGTGGTGGAAAAAATCAAACTGGTGCGCTTTTCATTTCCAACAAAACAGCTTATAAAAAAATTCAAACTCCTTTTGATAAAAGTAGTCGATCTGAAGATACAGATGCTGTTTTCTTCGATGCGGATAATGATGGCGATTTAGATCTGATGATCACTAGTGGAGGTAAATCTTTTTCGAAATTTTCTTCAGATTTAGACGATCGATATTACGAAAATACTGGTGGTAATAATTTTGTTGAGAGAACTGATGCTTTCAAATTTGAAACACATTTTTCGACATCGGCCATCGCTGTGGGAGACGTTAATCAAGACGGGTACTTAGATCTAATTATTGGTGAGCGATTTGATTTAAAAACCTACGGTAAAAAAGCTTCAATGCATTTATTTATCAATCAAGGAAAAGGAAAGTTTTCTAAAAAGCTTATCCCAGAATTTGATCAGATAGGAATGATAACCGATCTTGAAATAACTGATATAAATCAAGACGGCTGGCCAGATCTTGTATCATCAGGAGAATGGATGCCTTTAAGTATTTGGATCAATTCAAATGGAGGATTTTTGAACAAGACAAATGAATACGGACTTTCGCAAACTAATGGTTTATGGAATACACTTTTAGTAAAAGATTTAAATGGTGATCAAATCCCAGATATCATTGGAGGTAATTTAGGAACCAATTCTTTTTTTAAGCCAGGCATGAAATTATTTTTAAATGATTTTGATCAAAATGGAACTGAAGAGCAAATAATATGTCAACTGATAAATCAAAAATATTATCCAATAGTAGACAAAGATGAATTGATTTCACAACTTCCAAATTTAAAGAAAAAAATTGTTAAATACGAGAACTATGCAAATGCAAGTGTTGAAGATCTCTTTTCAACCACTCAGCTAGAGGAAGGGCAAATAAGTGAATTAAACACCTTGAAATCGGCTGTCTTTTTAAGTACAGCTGAGGGCTATATAAGCCATGAATTACCTTCGGAAATACAGTATGCACCTGTATATGCTATAGCTCAAATTGATAAGGGTATTCCCTCAAAAGGAGTCTTGTTTTTTGGAGGGAACCAGTTTTTGGTCAAGCCTCAATTTGGTCGTTATGATGCCTCAAAAGGTTGGGTAGTTGATTATAGCATAAATCAAAATAAAATTGTCTTCGAGAGCCCGAAAATATTAGGGGTGAGCGGGCAAATAAGACAGTTGAAAATTGTAAATTCACAGTCCAGAAAACAATTGCTAATTGGAATTAATGACAATGAAGCAAAGATGCTTAATTTAAAAGATAATAAATGAGTCCAAAATAAAAATTACTACTATGTCATTTTTCAAAATTCTCCTTATTTTTTTACTAACAGTTAACCTAAGCTGTTCCTCAGAGTATGACTCGTTAGTAAAAAATGAACTCAAAAAAAATCAGAAAGTAGATTCTTTGTTCTTTAACCTCAGGCTAGGAGAGACAAAAGATATATATCATGCAAAAAGTTGGGATTTAAACAATAGTAAAAAAGTAGTTCAAGGTAGGTCATACTTCTATATGAAAAAGGTATTCAAGGATCCAAAAAGAAAGGATAAATCAAATGATTTTGCCCTCGAGTTTACGGGTAAATTTAATGCTGACAAAAAGCTAAACTTATTAGATGCCAAATTTTACCATTTACTTTGGGCTCCATGGAATGAAACTTATCAAGCTCCAAAATTACTCCCTAGAATTTTAGATTCTTTAGAGCTTTGGTTTCCAGGAAACTCTTTTTTAGAAATTGAAACAAGCAATGACTCTATTCCCAAAATACATGTCAAAATTGATGGTGACAGAAGGTTTCGAGTTTTTATAGAAAACTCTCAAGATGTAGCAGTAAAAATTGATGACCTCAATGAAGACAATTAAACCCAACTTACTTTTGAAATATTATTCTTTACTATGCTTTTCTTTATTAGCGGTATCGTGTAGTCTGAAATCCAGGAATCAGTTTCAATTGATCCCTTCTAAGGAAAGTGGGATTACTTTTTCAAATGACTTGACTTATACTGACGAGTTCAATGTTTACAAGTACAGAAATTTCTACAATGGTGGTGGTGTCGCTGTTGGGGATATCAACAACGATGGACTTGTAGATGTTTATTTCAGTGCCAATCAAAAGTCGAATGAACTCTATTTAAATCAGGGGAATTTTAAATTTTTAAATGTAACTGAACTAGCTGGGGTTGGTGGACAAAAAGCTTGGGCAACAGGGGTAACTATGGTTGACATTAATGCAGATGGCTGGCTTGACATTTATGTCTGTAACTCAGGTGATTTAAAAGGGGACAATAAACAAAATGAACTCTTTATCAATAACCAAGATGGAACTTTTAAGGAAGATGCCAAAAGCTACGGTCTAGATGACAAAGGCTTCTCAACACACGCAGTATTTTTTGATTATGACAAAGACGGAGACTTAGATGTTTACCTACTAAACAACTCCTATCAGGCAATTGGTAGCTTTGATTTAAGAAGAGAAGAAAGACCCAAGAGAGATACTTTGGGAGGTGATAAATTAATGCGTAACGATAACGGTTTTTTTGTTGATGTAAGCGAACAGGCTGGGATTTACGGTAGTGTTATTGGTTTTGGCTTAGGAGTTACAGTAGGAGATGTAAATGGTGATCATTGGGAAGATATTTTTATTTCTAATGATTTTTTTGAGCGTGATTATCTCTATATAAACCTCAAAAATGGTTCGTTTAAAGAGGTATTGACTGAACAGATGAAATCAATAAGTGGTGCCTCTATGGGAGCGGATATGGCAGATATTGATAATGATGGTGATAACGATATTTTTGTAACAGAAATGCTTCCTTTTGATTACCAAAGACTGAAGTCAGTTACAACCTTTGAAGACTGGAATAAATACCAATACAATATCAAAAATACTTACCACCACCAGTTTACACGGAATATGCTCCATAGAAATAATGCTAATGAAAGCTTTAGTGAGATCGGAAGGCTAGCTGGAGTAGAAGCAACCGACTGGAGTTGGGGAGCCTTATTTTTTGACATGAATAATGACGGTTTAAAAGATTTATTTGTTTCCAATGGTATTTACAAAGACTTAACTGATCAAGATTACCTGCAATACATCTCCAGTGAAGAAGTAGTAAACGCTATAGTCCAGAAGAATAAGGTTAACTATAAAAAATTGATTGATATTATTCCCTCGGAAATGGTTCCAAACAGTGGTTTTTTGAATTTAGGGCAAACTCAATTTAAAAGGGATCCTTCATTAGGATTAAATACACCTAGTTTTTCTAATGGCTCTGCCTATGCAGATTTGGACAACGACGGTGATTTGGATTTGATAGTGAACAATGTGAATATGGAGTCGTTTATTTATCAGAATAATTTACCAAAAGAAAATACCAATTACCTCCAACTACAGCTGAAAGGTGAGGGCAAAAATACTTTTGCAATTGGCAGTCAAGTTAAAGTAATCACTGCGAATGATACCTTGTATTTTGAGCAACAGCCTGCTAGAGGTTTTCAGTCAAGTGTTGATCCAAAAATTACGGCTGGACTCGACACCAATCTTTCTGCTTCCGTTCAAGTTTTTTGGCCATCAGGAAAAGAAAGCTATCTAAAGAATGTAGATGCAAATCAAACAATTGTTTTAGAAGAGATCAATGCTTATTTAGATGAATCAAGTTCAACAGAACAAAGACTTGCTCTATTTACTAAAGCCAATGAGAAAACCCTATCACACCTTCATAAAGAAGCAAATTTTGTCGATTTTCATAGAGAACGCCTAACTTATCATATGTGTAGTGGAGAGGGTCCTGTTGTAAGTGTAGGTGATTTTACAGGTGATGGGCTTGCAGATCTTGTGGTGCCTGGACCAAAAAATGAAGCTACAAATCTATATGTACAAAACTCAGAAGGAACATTCACATTGTTTGATCAAGATATTTTTAATAAACAAGCAAGAGCTGAGCATACAGAATCTTTAGCTTTTGATGCAGACAATGATGGAGATCTTGACCTTTACTTAGCATCAGGGAGTGTTGAACTTAGCCCTTTCTCTGATTACCTCTACGACCGTTTGTTTTTTAACAAAGGTGATGGCACTTTTGAAATGTCTGAACAAAAGTTTCCTACTGAAGGAATTCGAATTAATACAGGGGTCGTAAAGGCTTCAGACATTGATCAAGATGGAGATTTAGACCTCTTTGTCGGAGAACGAAATAAAATTGGAGCCTACGGTCAAGCGGGTTCAGGATATCTGTTAGAAAATAATGGAAAAGGAAATTTTAAAGAAGTTACTAACGAAAAAGCACCCTTTCTAATTCAAATGGGAATGCTCACGGATGCTGTTTTTAACGATTGGGATCAAGATGGTGATCAAGACCTGATCATCGCTGGCGAATTTATGGGATTGGAAGTTTTAGAAAATGTGAAGGGTAAGTTCAATCACAACAAAAAAAATTCACTTTCTTCTTTTAAAGGTTGGTGGAATACACTACACGCACTTGATGTCGATCAAGATGGCGATTTAGATCTTGTTGGAGGAAACCACGGCATCAACTCTAGATTCAAAGCATCAGAGAAATATCCGATTAAACTTTACCTCAATGATTTTGACCGAAACGGAAGCGTGGAAGGAATCCTTACATTTTCAAATAAAGATTCCAGGGATATGCCCTATGCATTGAGACATACACTGATAGATCAAATCAAAAGTCTTAAGAAAAAATTTCCAGATTATCAGTCATTTAAAAATGCTGACATTAACCAGATTTTTAACAAAGAAGAAATGAAGGGTGTACAGATTTTAGAGGCGAATGAGTTAAAATCAACATTATTTATAAATGAAGGTGGATTTAATTTTACCGCAACCCCACTTCCTCAAGAAGCACAGCTTGCCCCTGTTTATGCGATTGAAGATGGCGATTTTGATGCAGATGGTGATTTAGACTTAGTTTTAGGAGGAAACCTTTATAGAGCTAAACCCGAGGTTGGCATCTATGATGCAAGCCATGGTCTTTATTTAGACAATGTAAAAGGAGTTTTTAAAATAAGCTCTAGGTCAAATGATTTTAATATTAAAGGAGAGATTCGGGACATTAAACGAATCGATAATCAGGTTTTTGTTTTTCGCTCAAATGACAGCATAGCCGTTTTAAATGTAACTCGATGAGGTTAAATAACCTATTTATAGGCTTGCTGATGATTGTTTTCATCAGTTGTCAAAATACAGCTAATGTGTCAATTGAAAATGTTCATTTTACAATGTCTGTTTTATCACCAGAACAAACAGGGATAACTTTCGAAAACAAATTAGAAGATCGATCAGACCTAAATATTATTGAATATTTGTATTACTACAATGGAGGTGGTGTTAGCGTGGGAGATATAAATAACGATGGCTTAGAAGATTTGTATTTTACGGCAAACCAACTTCCCGATAAGCTATACCTCAACCAGGGAAATCTAAAATTTAAAGATGTTTCAAAGGAGGCTGGAATTGACCAATCTCGTTCTTGGTCAACAGGAGTTAGTATGCAAGACGTCAATAATGATGGTTATTTAGATATCTACGTCTGTAAAGTAGGTGCTTTTAACTTATTGAAAGGCCATAACCAACTTTATATCAATAATGGAGATTTGACATTTACCGAATCTGCAAAAAAAATGGGCGTGGCTTTTTCAGGATTCTCAACTCAGGCAGCATTTCTTGATTATGATAAAGATGGAGATTTAGACTTTTATTTGTTGAACCATAATATTCATTCGGTTAGGAGTTATGGAAACGCAAGAAATAGAATTGACTTAGATTCTTTAGCGGGTGATCGTTTTTACGAAAATAAGATTAACGAGACGGGTAGTTTCATTGATGTAACTCAATATTCTAAAATCTATAGTAGCCCATTGGGTTATGGGCTTGCAATTGGAGTTTCTGACTTTAATGAAGATGGATGGCCTGACCTCTACATAGGAAATGATTTCCATGAAAATGATTATTTGTATCTAAATAATCAAGATAAAAGCTTTACCGAAAGTATAGAAACTGCTGTTAATCATACATCGCGTTTTACTATGGGGGTTGATATTGCAGATTTAAATAACGATGGTTTCTCAGATATCTTTACAACAGATATGCTTCCTTTTGACCCAAAGATTTTATTAAAATCAGGAGGTGAAGATTCTGATAAAATTGCTCGAATTAAAGAAAAATATGGTTTTAAAACTCAATATGCGAGAAATCATATGCATATCAACAAAGGAAATAACACTTTTTCTGATCTGGCTTTAATGACTGAGACTTTTGCATCTGATTGGAGTTGGGGTGTCCTTTTAGCTGATTTCGACAATGATGGCTGGAATGATATTTTTATACCTAATGGAATAGTCAAAAGACCTAATGACTTGGATTATATTAACTACCTCAGTAACACCAATTTTGGTGAGTTTGAAAAATCCAAAAAAGAAGAGATGCGTAGAAAAGTAATAGAAGAGATGCCTACACTGAAAATTCCAAATCTACTCATTAAAAATAAAGGTGCTTTAAATTTTGAATCTGTCGAGAACTCTCCTATTGGAATAGCGGGTTATACTACGGGTGCAGCATACAGTGATCTTGATAATGACGGAGACCTCGATCTCATTTTTAATAATATCAATGCCCCTGCACAAATTTTAGAAAATCAAGCTCAAGCAAATAACTCAATTCAATTAATTTTAAATAATTCAAAGGATTATCCTCAATTGTTAGGGACCAAAGTGCTTTACTTTTCAGAAGGAAATCAATATTTGAGAACATACCAAACTATAAGAGGTTTCCAATCAAGTTCTTCACACAAACTTCTTTTAACCGTTCCTTTTCGATCAAAAATTGATTCAATTCATGTTGTTTGGCCCCACAATAAAAAAACAATTGTAAGATTTCCAAAGGATAACATTTTGAAATTAAGCCCTTCTAGTGATGATAGTTCAATAATTCCAATCAATAAAAAATCAAAATTTACTATTAAAGAATTTCCTTTTAGACACATTGAAAACACTTATTACGATGAGGATAAAGAACTCCTAATTCCTGAGCGATTATCCCAAGAAGGACCAGCAAGTATTTATGCCGATTTTAATAAAGATGGCATAAAAGATTTTTTTATTGGTGGAGCTAAAGAGCAACCCGCTCAAGTGCTCTTTGGTACTCCAAATGGAACCTTTAAAAATAAATTTATTCCTGACTTTGAACGCGATAGGGGATTTGAAGATGTGGCTGTATCTTCTTTTGATATTGATCGAGATGGTGATTTGGACCTGTATGTAGGAAGTGGTGGTAATCAAGAAGTATCACCAAATCCAAGTCTTGAAGATAGAATTTATGTAAACGATGGAAAGGGTATCTTTAAAAGAGCTCCGATTCAATTACCTCAAACCAATACTGGGTGTATAGAAATTGCTGATTTTGACAATGATGGATATCCTGACTATTTTATTGGAAGCAGAAATATTACAGGAGCTTATGGGCTTACTCCAAACAGTTTTATAGTTCAAAATGAAAATGGTATTGCCATGAAGATTTTAAACCGTAAGCAATGGGGTATGATTAGCGATGCCAAATGGGTTGATTTGAATAAAGATGATTTTTTAGATTTAGTACTTGTGGGAGACTGGATGCCAGTTACGGTCTTAATAAATAATGATGGTAAGTCTTTTGAAAATAAAACTCTTGAATATGGGCTTTCCAATACTTATGGGCTTTGGAATACAGTAGAAATTTTTGATTTTAATCAAGATGGCTATCCTGATATAATTGCAGGAAATTCAGGAATTAATTCAAAATGGCATCCAACTATAGAGCGTCCAGTAAAATTGTATTTAGACGATTTTGATCAAAACCAACAAGCTGATCCTGTCATTATCTACCCTTATGGAAATCTTAATATTCCTTTTGCAACTAAAGATAAATTGGCAGCTCAATTACCTTTCGTAAAAAAACGCTTTACCCAATACAAAGATTTTGCAAAAGTGTCATCAATTAAATCCTTACTTGGTAAAAATGAAGAGGAGATACTTCAGACCAAACAACTAAACGAATTGCGTTCCATGATTTTTTTAAATCAAAACGGCGATCGGTTTGACAACCAACCCCTCCCCCCAATTGCTCAACAGAGTTCTATTGAAAGCTTTAGTATCAACAAATCAAATGGGGATATCGCATTTGTTGGCAATTCAAAATCCTGGGTGGTTGAGCTCGGAAGTAGTCTAGCCAATTCTGGTGGAATACTCAAAGCATATGACCCCAATACAAATACCTATGAAAGTTTTGAATCTTTCCCTTTACCCATAGGAACTGTAGGTAAAAGTATTGAGCAGCTTCCAAATAGCGATTATGTGATTATCGTAAACAATGGTAATGCCTACAAAATTTCTGCCAATTAAAACTCTCCACTATTTTGTTGTAATTAAAACAACACCTCCTGATCCTGCAAAACCATAAGGGGCAATTTCAATAGCTTTTTTCAAAAGTCGAATATTTGTAATTTCAACAGGATTAAGTGAAAATAGTGCCCTCGAATAGTTTCCTACTTGAGTTCCATTGACAATAAACAAGACTTCCTTAGGTGTATTAACCCCAGCTATTCCACGAATAAAAACCTGTGCATTTTGACCCTGACCACGAGTAACTATTCCAGAATACATTCTCAAACGATCTAGTAATGAAACATTAACTAATGTCTCGTCAATCGTTTTTGGCTCTTTGTTTTTTGAGAGACTTTTTGATGGAACACAGGAAACAACAAGAATAAATAAAATACAGAATATAAATAAACGCTTTTTTGTCATCATTAAAATTTAAGACAATTTGAATCTACAGTCATACATAAAGTCATTTGCAAAACTACTCATTCATCCAAAAATACTACTTTTGCTCTTATATTTCTGCATCTAATATTAAAACAAAATAAAGAAGAGATTATTTAAACCCCTTATTGAACCAAAACGGATAGAAATGAAAATGAAAATGAGAACGATCTTTTATGCGATTTTAACGCTAATACTTGTTCGCTGCTCAAGCGAAAAAAACACAGCTTATTTGGATAAGGTTCAAGATCCTGAGCTTTTTCAAAATGCCATGCAAAACTTGACGGACATTGTGGTTTATGATATTTTTTCACCACCAGTAGCTTCGCGAGTATATCTCTACCCGACTATTGCTGCCTATGAGATTATGGCATTAAGGTATCCAGATAAATACAATTCTTTAGTGGGTCAGGTCAAAGAGCTGATGACAATTCCAAAAACGACTAATGATGATGTCAACCATCACTTGGCTTCATTATTTGCATTTAACACTGTGGGAAAGGCTTTGATTTTTTCTGAAGACAAAATGGAAACATTTCAAGAGGGATTTGAAGCAAAATTAGATGAATTTGATGTTCCCGGTCGAGTTGTTAAAGCTTCAAAAATTTACGGTGATCAAGTCGCTGCTTTTATTTTAGATTGGGCATCCAAGGATATGTATAATCAAACCAGAACCTTTCCAAAATACACCATTAAAGAAGAGGACCGTTATTGGAAACCTACACCACCTGATTATATGGATGGTATCGAACCCCATTGGAATGAAATCAGAACGATGGTCATTGATTCATCCAACCAATTTGCGCCTAAGGATCCTTTGCCTTTTGATTTAACAAAAGGGAGCCCTTTTCAAATGCAATTGATGGAAGTATTTCAGGTAACCAACCAATTGAATGAAGAGCAAGTAGAAATCGCTAAATTTTGGGATTGTAATCCCTATGTTACCCACCACAGGGGTCATGCGATGTTTGCTACTAAAAAAATCACTCCTGGAGGGCATTGGATAGGAATTACAGCCATAGCAACCAGGCAAGCAGAAAATACTTTTGATGAAACTATCAATGCCTATGCTAATGTTTCAATTGCCTTGTTTGATGCGTTTATCAGTTGTTGGGATGAAAAGTGGGATACTCTAATTGTCCGACCTGAAACATTAATCAATCAATATTATGATGAGGAATGGTTGCCATTGTTACAAACTCCTCCTTTTCCAGAATACACCAGTGGTCATTCCGTAATATCAAGAGCAGCTGCAGTTACCCTAACAGATTTATACGGTGATAATTTTGCGTTTACTGATACTACTGAACTACTCTATGGACTCCCCGAACGAAAATACAACTCATTTATTCACGCTTCAGAAGAAGCAGCAATTTCAAGACTTTATGGAGGGATTCATTATATGATGGCCATAGAGGAGGGAGTAAATCAAGGTCATGCTGTTGGAAACTATGTGGTTGATCGTTTGCAGACGATGAAACCATCAACAGCCTCACCAAACTAAATTTATGGAGAAAAAGAGGCTGAATTTCTGGCAAATCTTAACGATGAATTTTGGATTTTTTGGAGTCCAATTCAGTTTCGGTTTGCAACAGAGTAATATGAGCGCCATATATAAATATTTAGGCGCTGAAGAGGCAGAGTTGCCTTTGTTGTGGCTTGCAGGACCTGTAACAGGACTTATTGTGCAACCGATTATCGGTGCCATTAGCGATGGAACCTGGTCACCAAAATTTGGGCGTAGAAAGCCCTTTTTTCTAATTGGGGCGATAATAGCCAGTATCAGCTTGGTTATCATGCCCTATTCAAGTTCAATTTGGATGGCAGCAGGCTTGTTATGGATTTTAGATGCGGCGAATAATATAGCCCTAGAGCCCTATAGAGCATTTATTTCGGATAAGCTCCCAGAAAAGCAATATTCATTTGGGTTTTTAGTGCAAAGTTTTTTTACTGGCTTAGGTACTACCTTGGCTAATTTTACGCCAGCAATTCTAGTTTCCTTTGGAATATTGGCTCTTTCCGATAAGATGGATAACGGTATTCCAGTATCCACCTATTGGGCATTTGGTATCGGTGCTGCGGCATCTATCATTACCATATTGATTTCGGTATTTACCACTTCGGAATATCCACCAAGCTCGAAAGAGTTAGAAGAAATTAAAAAATCAAAAGAAGAGGGAAGTGTTATTTCTAGAACGCTTAAGGACATCGTCGAAGCTTTTAAAGTGATGCCTCTTCCGATGAAGCAACTGATACCCGTAATGTTTTTTCCTTGGTATGCCATGTTTTGTTATTGGCAGTATCTTACTTCTGCTTTATCTCTTTCTTTATACGATACATTGGATCAGAGTACCGTATATTTTAATCAGGCTCAATTGTTGACGGGTAATTTAAATGGGACTTATAATATTATTTGTTTTGTTATAGCTTTTGCATTAATACCAATAGCCAGAAACTTGGGTGCAAAAAGACTTCACTTTATCAGCCTTGCAATAGGAGGAGTAGCTTTACTCTGCATGCCTTTACTTAATGATACAACAGTGTTATTTACCATACCCATTGGTAGTGGAATAGTGGTGTCACAAATTTATTTATTTTCTTTTGGACTGGGGATCACCTGGGCGTCGATGATGGCAATGCCCTATGAAATGCTTGCTTCCTCCATACCAAAAGGAAAAACAGGAGTATATATGGGGATCTTTAATATGTTTATTGTTATTCCGATGATCATTCAGATCTTTACTGTACAGTACTTTGTATATGATTTGTTAGGGCAAAACCCCATCAACATCATTAGACTGGCAGGAGCTTTTTTGATTATAGGAGGAATCTTTTCTCTTTTTGTCAGTCAACCCAAGGGTAAAATACAAGAGTGATTCAGAAAAAAAATCATTTCTTTACATTAGAAAAACATTTTTATGAGTAGTGAACAGCAAAGGAGAGCGGCTTTAGTATATCATGCGAAGCCAAGACCTGGGAAGACTGAGGTTGTACCGACTAAAAACTATGATACTCAAAGAGATTTAGCACTTGCCTACTCACCTGGGGTTGCCATACCCTGTAAGGAAATAGAAGAGGATAAATCGAATCTTTATAAATATACCAACAAGGGAAATTTAGTAGCTGTAATCTCTAACGGAACTGCAGTTCTAGGCTTAGGTGATATCGGTCCAGAAGCTTCCAAGCCGGTAATGGAGGGGAAAGCACTGCTTTTTAAAATATTTGCTGATATAGATGTATTTGATATTGAAGTAGATGCTAAGGATCCTGATAAATTTATCGAGGCAGTTAAAGCCATAGCACCGACTTTTGGTGGAATCAATTTAGAGGACATCAAATCCCCGGAGGCTTTTGAGATAGAGCGAAGACTTAAGGAAGAATTGGACATCCCCATTATGCACGACGATCAGCATGGAACCGCGATCATTTCAGCAGCAGCTTTGTTAAATGCACTCGAGTTGGCAGATAAAAAAATTGAGGATGTAAAAATCGTGGTCTCTGGTGCTGGAGCAGCTGCAATTTCCTGTACAAAATTATACCGAGCCTTTGGAGCAAACATTGAAAACATAGTGATGCTGGACAGCAAAGGGGTAATTCGAAAAGATCGTGATTCCCTCAGCCCAGAAAAAGAAGAGTTTGCTACAGAACTAGATCTCAATACTTTAGACGAAGCAATCAAAGGGTCGGATGTGTTTATTGGATTGTCTCTTGCGGATATTCTTAGCCAAGAAATGCTATTGTCGATGGCAAAAAATCCAATTGTCTTTGCAATGGCAAATCCCAATCCTGAAATTGAATACAGCTTAGCTTGTAGTACTAGAGATGATGTGATTATGGCTACAGGACGCTCTGATCATCCCAATCAAGTAAATAATGTACTGGGCTTTCCTTTTATTTTTAGAGGAGCACTAGACGTTAGAGCAACCACCATTAATGAAGCCATGAAAATGGCAGCTGTAAAAGCACTTGCTGATTTAGCAAAAGAATCGGTACCTGAAAAGGTCAACCTCGTTTACGACCAAACAAGATTAACTTTCGGACGAGAATACATCATCCCAAAACCTTTTGATCCTCGGTTGATTTCAACCATACCTGTTGCTGTAGCTAAAGCTGCTATAGAATCAGGAGTTGCAACAGAACCTATAGAAGATTGGGAGCGTTATACCGAAGAACTTTCAGGGCGACTTGGAAATAGTCAAAAAATGGTTCGCCTTCTCCACGATCGAGCAAAGGCGGCTCCTAAGCGTTTGGTATTTGCTGAAGCAGATCAAATGGATGTGTTAAAGGCTGCTCAAATTGTCCATGAAGAAGGAATCGCAATTCCAATATTACTTGGAAATAAAGCAACCATAGACGACCTTAGAGCTGCAATCAATTTTGATGATGAGGTCGAGATTATTGACCCAAAAGAAGAAGCTCATAAAGCGCAAAGAGATCACTATGCTGATCTTTTTTGGAAAGATCAAAGAAGAAAGGGCTATACACTATACGATGCTCAAAGGCTTATGCGAGAGCGTAATTACTACGCCTCAATGATGATTAAAAACCGAGATGCAGATGCCATGATTTCAGGTTATTCAAGAAATTATCGTTCTGTAGTTAAACCGATTTTAGAAACTATTTCAAAGGCGAAAGGAGTTTCAAGAGTGGCTGCGACTAACTTGATGTTGACCAAGTCAGGGCCTCTTTTCCTTTCCGATACTACAATCAATGTTGACCCTACTGCAAAAGAGCTGGCAAAAATCGCTCAAATGACAGCCAATACTTCTAAACTTTTTGGTTTAGAACCGGTCATTGCATTATTGTCATTTTCAAATTTCGGATCTTCTCGTTTCCCTCAAGCCAAAAAAGTAAGTCAGGCGGTAGCCATGTTGCACAGAAGCAACCCAGAATTGATGGTAGATGGTCCAGTCCAGTCTGATTTTGCCTTAAATAAGGAAATGCTTCAAAAAGGTTTTCCGTTTTCTAGTTTGAGTAAAATGAAGGTGAATGTTTTAGTTTTCCCCAATCTCGATGCGGCTAACATTACCTATAAATTGATGAAAGAGTTGAAAGAAGCCCTTTCCATAGGTCCTATACTCATGGGATTGAGTGAACCCATTCACGTGTTGCAACTGGGTGCTTCTGTTGAAGAAATTGTCAATATGTCTGCCATAGCAGTAATTGATGCCCAATCCAAAAACAAATAAAGAAATGATTACACAGCTTATCGGTCGTTTAGTAGAAAAATCTCCAACTCAAGTAGTCATTGATTGTAACGGGGTAGGCTATTTGGTTCATATTTCCTTGCATACTTATTCTCAATTGAGCAGTGATGAAAACATCAAGCTATTTACTCACCTTCAAGTAAAAGAGGATTCCCATACCTTATTTGGATTTTTTTCTACCATTGAAAGGGCAGTTTTTCAACAGTTGATTTCAGTTTCAGGCATCGGAGCTAGTACGGCCCGAACCATGCTCTCCTCCCTTGAGCCTCAACAAATTCAAAGAGCGATTGTTTCGGAAGATTTAGCAACTATCAAATCCGTAAAAGGAATTGGTTTAAAAACAGCTCAAAGGGTATTAATCGAATTAAAAGATAAAATGTTAAACCTCTTTGAAGGTGAAGAAATTCAGGCATTTTCAAACAATACAATTAAAGAAGAAGCGTTATCAGCCTTAGAGGTTCTTGGTTATTCAAGAAAGCAGTCTGAGAAAGTAATAGATAACGTCATTCAAAGTAGTCCAGATAGTTCAGTGGAAGCGCTAATTAAAGCGGCTTTGAATAAATTGTAAAACCATTTGTTTGAAAAGACTCATAAAGTAGTTTTAAAATCATTTCAAGCCTTCATCCATATCCTTATATGGGTGATTTTTAGTTGTGGGCTTGTTATGGCACAAGACAGTGGAGATGTAGGAACCATTGAACTCCCTAATCCTAGTAGTGTCACAAGTCAGTATACCTACGATCCAACTACAGACCGCTATATCTTCTCTCAAGAAATTGGAGGGTATCCTATTAGTACTCCTTTAGTATTGACGGTCAAGGAATATGAAGCTTTGGTGCTTAAGGAAAAGATGCAAAACTATTTCCAAGAAAAAGTTCAGGCATTGAGTGGTAGGGGAACGAATGTTGAAGAAACCCAAAAAAACCTTCTTCCCGAATTGTACGTAAACAACAAGTTTTTTGAATCTATTTTTGGGAGTAATGCTATAGATATTGCTCCTCAAGGTTCCATAGGAATCGATTTGGGGTACAGGTACCAGAGAAATGACAATCCGATTGCCTCTGTGATCAACCGTAGATCTCCAGGCTTTGAGTTTGATCAGCGTATCAGTTTGAGTTTGTTGGGGAGGATAGGGGAACGGCTACAAATAACAGCCAATTACGATACTGAATCTACCTTTGATTTTCAAAACCTCGTTAAAATACAATTCAATCCTCCGCAATTGTCTGAGCTTCAAGATGTGGTTCCAGGCATGCTTCCTGGAAGATTGGGTTCATCATTTGATGATCTACAAAGTAAAATTGGAGAAGTTCAAGATAAAGTCTCAGATGTCAAAGATCAGCTGGGTCAGGTTCAGCAGAAAGTAGATGAGGTTAAAGGGCTGATTAACGAAGGAAAAAACACTTTAAATCAGGCCCGTCAAAAAATTGAAAGTTTGCGACAAACTGCGAATCAATTGGCAACAAATCCATTAGCTGCTGGAAATCGTGTTTCTGAATATCTTAACGGAAAGGTGACTGAGGATGCGATTCTTCAAAATATTGATATTGGAAATATCAGTATGCCCATAAACAGTAATCTGATTCAAGGAGCTCAAAGCCTTTTTGGGGTTCGTGCAGATTTAAAATTTGGGAATACCACAATTTCGGGGGTCTTTTCTGAACAGCGATCTCAATCACAAAATATCACTACCCAGGGTGGAGGGAAATTGCAACAATTTGATTTATACGCCTTAGATTATGAAGAGGACAGACACTATTTCATCAGTCAGTATTTTAGAGACAATTACGATAAATTTTTAGAAACCTATCCTTATATCAATTCACCTGTTCAGATCACACGGATTGAAGTTTGGGTAACCAATAGGGGGTATCAAACTCAAAATGTAAGGAATATTATAGCCCTTCAAGATTTAGGAGAAGCCAACCCAGAGCGAACTACTCTAGACGACAGAGTTTCAAATTTTATTAGTGTAAATGATCCCAGCTACCCACCAACAAATGAAGTCAATAGACTTGATCCTGATGAAATTGGCTTTGATGGAATTTTGACCAATGAGATACGGGATATTGCTACTGTTAAAAACGGATTTGGCCCTACTCGTGTTAATGAGGGTTATGATTATGCCATCCTTGAAAGTGCGAGAAAATTGAATGAACAGGAATTTACCTTTCACCCCCAGTTGGGATATATCTCATTAAATCAGAGGCTTAGTAATGATGAAATTTTAGGAATTGCTTATCAATACAGTTTCCAAGGTAGGATTTATCAAGTGGGAGAATTTGCAAATGGAGATATACCGGGAACGTCACTGATCCAAGGAAATAACGGTCAGCAAAACCCTCAACAAGCTGTTGTTCAGACAAATAATTTAATTGTCAAAATGCTCAAGAGTAGTGTGACCGATGTGCGTCAACCTGTATGGGATTTGATGATGAAAAACATTTATAACACAGGTGCCTTTCAATTATCAGAAGAAGATTTTAGACTGAGTATTTTATATACTGATCCTTCACCAATCAATTACATGACTCCAGTTGACGCCTCCATTTGGCCTGAACGCTTAGACGAAGAAGTTTTGTTGAATACCATGGATTTAGATCGACTGAATGCATACCAAGACTTGGTCCCCAATGGGGACGGATTTTTTGATTATATCCCTGGAATAACCATCGACCCTCGTTACGGTAGGATTATATTCCCTAAAGTGGAGCCTTTTGGAGAATTCATATTTAAATTATTAGACAACCCAGAGTCTGCAAAAGAAAAGTATACTGAGGAAAACTCATACAACAAAAATCAAAAGCGGTATGTTTTTAGGGAGATGTACAGTTTGACCAAGGCAGCTGCACTGGAGTTTACAGAGAAAAATAAATTTCAACTTAAAGGACGGTATAAGTCTGAAGGAGGAGATGGGATTAATATTGGGGCATTTAATGTGCCCAGAGGCTCGGTTCGAGTTACTGCAGGGGGAAGGGTTTTAAGAGAAGGATTAGACTATATTGTCAATTATGAAATAGGCCGGGTAAAAATTTTGGATGAGGGATTAAAAGCCTCTAATATCCCCATTGATATTTCTGTGGAAAACAACTCTTTTTTTAATCAGCAAAACAAGCGTTTCTCAGGATTTAATGTGAATCACAGAGTTTCAGATAAGATTAATGTAGGAGGTACTTTAATCAACCTCAGTGAAAATCCGCTGACTCAAAAGGCAAATTACGGGACAGAACCTGTCAATAATACCATGATGGGTCTCAACACCAATTTCTCTACTGAAATTCCATTTTTGACTCGAATGGTTAATAAATGGCCAACCATTAAAACCAATACTCCTTCTCAACTTTCATTCAGAGGAGAGATGGCCAATCTTGTAGCGAATGACCCAAGAAATACTCTATTAAATGGAGAGACCAATGTTTATATCGATGACTTTGAAGGTGCGCAGACCAATATCGATATCAAAGGGTTTACGGCTTGGAATCTTTCTAGTGTGCCAATTAATGATGTACCTGGAGCAAATGCAGAAGGACTTGAAAGCGGATACGGTAGATCAAAGTTAGCCTGGTATTCAATAGATCAAGTTTTTTATTCTAGACAACCAGACGGCATAAATAATGACGATATCTCGTCCAACGAAACCAGACGAATTTTTATAGACGAATTATTTCCTGAGCAAGATTTGGTTCAAGGAACACCAAGAACACTCCCCACCTTTGATTTAGCCTATTACCCTGACGAAAGAGGACCTTATAACAATGCTCCTAACAGTGCTTATGCATCTGATATAAAAGATAAATGGGCAGGAATCAGTCGTTCGTTAAATGCGACAAATTTTGAGCAATCTAATGTGGAGTTTATCGAATTCTGGTTACTAGATACCTTTTCAGAAAACGAGGCAGCTTCAGATGATTTGGGAGAATTAGTTTTTCATTTGGGAAATATATCTGAAGACATCCTCCGTGATGGGAGAAAGCAATTTGAAAACGGGCTGCCAAGTACCAGTGAACAAACACCAACTTATGGGACCCCCTGGGGTAGAGTTCCAGCAAATCAATCCTTGGTTTATGCATTTAATGCTGTAGAAGAAGATCGTATTTTACAAGATGTGGGTCTAGACGGACTATCCGATGAAGAAGAAGCGGCAATTTTTACCAATGGACCAGCAAATGACCCGGCTGGAGATAATTACAAGTATTTTCTTCAAGCTGAAGGGGGAATCTTAGATCGATACAAGCAGTACAATGGCTTTGAAAACAATACACCAGTTGCATTCAGCGATTCCGATAGGGGAAATACAACAGAGCCAGATACAGAAGACATCAACAGGGATCAAAGTATGAACACCATTGATAGTTATTTTGAATACAGAGTCCCTATAGCTCGAAATATGCAGGTAGGCAATCATCCTTTTGTAACAGATGTTCGCGAAAACATTAAAGTCAATGCACCTAATGGGGATGAGTATACGACCCGTTGGATCCAGTTTAAAGTACCCATTCAAAAAAGTTACTACGAAAACACTTCGTTCGATCCTTATTTTGACAAAGTTAATGCCATTGATGATTTGCGTTCCATTCGATTTATGAGAATGCTATTGACTGGTTTTGAGGAAAAAGTGGTGTTTCGTTTCGGTACATTGGATTTAGTCCGAGGAGATTGGAGAAGATACAACAAGCCCCTTAATGACGAAATCTTGGTAAATAACAATACCACGGTGGACATCAGTACGGTCAATATATTAGAAAATGAAAACAGGATTCCAATCAATTATGTCCTCCCTCCTGAAATTCAAAGAGAGCAGATCAATAACAACAACACCATCATACGTCAAAACGAGCAATCTCTTTCTTTTAGAGTATGTGATCTTCAGCCTTCAGATTCACGGGGAATATTCAAAGGACTGGAGTTAGACATGCGACAGTACAGTAAGTTGAGAATGTTTTTACATGCTGAATCACTTCCTGGGCAAGAAGCTCTTCCTGGAGAGGGTTCAGAAGACGAATTCGACAAACGTTTGGTTGCATTTATTCGATTAGGAACCGATTATCAAGACAATTATTATCAGATTGAAATCCCACTTAAACCGACAGCATACAGTGAAAATACTTCCAATCGATATAGCGCAGAAGAAGTTTGGAATCCAGAATCCAACTCCATAGAAGTTTCGATTGATCTATTGGCTAAACTTAAAGCTAAGGCACTTCAGCAATTGGGGCTAGGGGAAACACTATATTTTGATGAAGAGTTGAATTCCATACAAGAATTTTCATCAATTAGCGAGCTTCCAGGGCAAAAGAAATACAAGTTTGCGATTCGCGGAAACCCCTCTTTAGGCAATATTAAAACTTTGATGATTGGAGTTAAAAACCCATCGACTCAATTAGGTGATGCCTTGTGTGGGGAGGTGTGGTTTAATGAGTTGCGAATTTCAGGTATCGATAGTCAGGACGGTTGGGCTGCTGTAGGTGCTTTAGATGGTAATATTGCAGATTTTGCAACTTTTTCTGCCACAGGACGCTATTCCAGTATTGGATTTGGAAGTATTGACATGACTCCCAACGAGCGTACTAGGGAAGAACTACTCCAGTACGACATCATTTCAAATGTAAATGTGGGACAATTGGCTCCGCAAAAATGGGGGCTGCAGATTCCTTTGAGTTTTGCTACTGGTGAAACGCTTATTACTCCTGAGTACGATCCATTTTATCAGGATATTAAGCTAGAAGATCGCTTGAATACCGCAGAACGTCAATCACAACGAGACTCCATAAGAAATCAATCCATTGACTACACCAAAAGAAAAAGTGTTAGTCTGATAGGAGTTCGTAAAAACAGTAGTGGAGGGGGTAAGCGACGATTTTATAGTCCTGAAAATTTTGACTTCTCCTATGCTTACAATGAATCCATCCATCGAGATTACGAAATTGAAAAGCAGGAAGAGTTTAATTTACTAATGGGATCAAATTACGGTTACTCTTTTTCATCCAAACCCATTGAACCTTTTAAAAAAGTAAAGTCTTTTGATCGAAAAAAATACCTCCAATGGCTTCAGCAGCTCAACTTCAATTTATTACCAAGCTCACTAGAGGCTTCAGTCAACGTGAATAGGATATTAAACAATCAAAAATTCAGGCAAGTTTATCTCGAAGGGGTGGATGCCTCCTTGCAACGGAGCTTACCTAATTTACAGCAGCGAAATTTTTTATTTGATTACAATTATGCTTTAAATCATAATTTTTCAAAGTCTCTTCGTTTTAATTTTAATGCTGCAACGAGCAGTATCATACGTAACAACGGTATGGCAGAGGCTGGAGTAATGAACCCTTTTCAACAGGATAAAAATGCACTCTGGCAAGGAATTTTAAATACAGGAGAACCCAACAACCACATTCAAACTTTTTCACTGAATTACAAACTGCCCTTTCAATACATACCCTTTTTGAGTTTTGTTGACGCAACTTATAATTATACAGGTAATTTTAATTGGCAAAGAGGGTCGGAAGCCTTATCTCAAGTAGTTAGCGATGATGGAATCCCATTGGGTATTGTCAATACCATTCAAAATAACAATACCAAAACCCTAACTACTGCATTTTCGTTTTCAAAACTATATTCAGCATTGGGGTTAAAATCCAATTCAAACACTCCATTTAACAGAAGGGTTCAGGCTGCAAGAGCGGTAAATGACAGTCTTTCAAAAAAGAAAAACTCCTTGTTAAAAGTTGGATTGACCAAATTGGTTGATTTAATGACCTTAGTAAAAAGGGTACAAGCAAGTTATAGTGAAAACAATGGTTCTGTGCTTCCTGGCTATTTACCCTCTGTAGGTTTTGCAGGTGGATTACAGCCAACTTTGGGATATACCTTGGGTAGCCAAGCTGATATTCGCTATGAAGCAGCTAGGCAAGGATGGTTAACTGGATTTCCAAACTTCAATCAGTCTTTTTCACAAATGCATTCAAGTAAATTTAAGGCAAGTGCACAGTTGATTCCCATGAAAGGTTTGATCATTGATTTTAATGCGGATCGTGATTTTATGGAAAATAGATTGGAGAATTTTAAAGTCGAGGATCAAAGTTATGTGCCTAGAAATTCTAACGTCTTTGGAAATTTTGGGATGTCAACCATTTTACTTAGAACGGCTTTTAATCCTGCAAGAGGTTCAGAAAGCAGTAATTTTGAAAACTTTAGATCCTATCGTCTTAAAATTGCTGAGCGTCTGGTACAAAACACCCCTTTTGAAGGAATGGGAGTTAACGAGGAGGGCTATCCCGTAGGATATGGCAAGAGTCAACAAGAGGTCTTACTCAATTCATTTCTCGCAGCTTACACTGGTGAAAATCCAAACAAAATTAAGCTTACCCCTATGAGAGGAACCCCCTTGCCGAATTGGAACTTAAAATTTACTGGACTCACCGATATCAAATCCCTTTCAAAAATCTTTTCCCGTTTATCGATCAATCACGCTTATCGGGCCAGCTATACCATAACGAATTTCCAATCCAACTTTGATTTTGATCCAAATCAGCCTAACAGTACCGATAAGTTGGGGAATGTGATTACTGAACGCTTATACTCAAATGTCAATCTAGTAGAACAATTCAATCCACTACTGCGTTTGGATATGGAGATGAATAACTCCTTAAAGCTGCTTGCTGAATTGAGAAAAGAGCGTGCAATTTCTCTGAGTTTGGACAATAATTTGATAACCGAATCGAGTGGTGATGAATACGTAGCTGGATTGGGATATCGGGTCAAAGATGTGCGATTCAGGACCAATTTTGGAGGAAGAAGAGTGATTCTTAAGGGAGATTTAAATATCAGGGCGGATGTATCATACAGAGATAATGTAACCGTATTGAGAAACTTAGAGTACGATAACAATCAAGTTACTGCAGGACAACGCATCCTCACTATTAAAATTAATGCAGATTACGCCCTTTCCAGAAACCTTACTGCTCTGTTTTTTTACGATCATAATTTTTCTGAGTTTGCTATCTCAACTGCATTCCCGCAAACGAGTATTCGTTCTGGTTTTACAGTTCGTTATAACTTTGGAAACTAAACTCATTAGTAATTCAAGATTTCTTTTACATTTGTGAATTAAGATTACTAAAAATGAGCGTACCAGAAGATTTAAAATACACCAAAGACCACGAGTGGGTTAAGATTGAAGGCGATGAAGCAACTATTGGAATTACTGATTTTGCTCAAGGCGAACTTGGAGATATTGTTTATATAGAAGTTGAAACTCTAGATGAAGAATTAGAGGCTGAGGCTGTTTTTGGAACAGTAGAAGCAGTAAAAACCGTTTCTGATCTTTTTATGCCCCTTTCCGGAACGATTGTTGCTTTTAACGAAGATCTGGAAGATACCCCCGAAACCGTAAATGAAGATGCTTATGGGTCTGGTTGGATGATAAAAATTAAACTCAGTAATACTGCTGAGATTGAAAATCTTCTCGATGCAGAAGCGTATACATCGCTGGTTACAGGCTGATCGCTTTTTTAAATCGCTTGCCGTTTGTGCAACGCTAGTAGTTGTATATTTAAGTTTAAAGCCACCCTCACCAGATGCTGATACATGGGTATTTCTCTCATTTAGAGGAGATCTTGTTCTTCATTTCATTTGCTATTTTGGCTTGACTTTATTGTATTTTTTTGCCTTTTATACTACGACTAATCCAATGAGTAAGTCTTTGGTGATCGCTGTTGTACTAGGCACATTTTTGGAAATCTTGCAATTGATTCCTTTTTTTCAGCGTTATTTTGACTGGCAAGATCTTATAGCCAATTCGCTTGGTGGACTTGTCTCATGGCTCATTATTAAAGGAATTTTTAATTATTCTATTAAAGAATAAGTTGTTTGTTTTAGTTTTATTTTTATTTTAGCTATCTAAATATTGGTTTATTATGCAACCCAAAAAAAGTGAAAAAGCAGATTTAAGTAAAAATAGTAGTCTCTATTTTGTCATTGGCTTGTCCCTGATTTTATTGATTTCATGGAAGGCTATTGAATGGAGAACCTATGAAAAAGTCTATGCATACGAAGCATTAAACGTAGAGGATGAAGACGATGAAGAAATTCCAATTACAGAACAGTTAAAAACCCCACCACCCCCACCACCCCCACCACCACCTGCACCAGAAGTGATTGAAGTGGTAGAGGATGAAGAAGAGGTTGAAGAAACAGTTATTGAATCTACTGAAACCAATGAAGATGAAATCATAGAGGTTGAAGAAGTTGAAATAGAAGAAGAATTCGATGATGTTGACGTACCATTTGCTGTGATTGAAGACGTGCCAATTTTTCCTGGTTGTGAAAAAGTAGCTAAGTCCGAACGAAGAAAATGTTTCCAAGAGCAAATGAATAAGCACATACGTAAAAATTTCAGATATCCTGAAATCGCTCAAGAAATGGGAATTCAAGGTCGTGTATATGTAAACTTTATTATTTCCAAAGACGGGAGTATTTCCAATATCAGAATGCGTGGCCCAGACAAAAACTTGGAAAAAGAAGCACAACGAATTATTTCCAAATTACCTAACATGACTCCTGGTAAACAAAGAGGTCGTGCGGTACGTGTTCCTTTCAGTATTCCTATTACTTTTAGATTGCAATAGCATACAAACTTAAAAAAACTCAAAACTCATAATTTCGATGGGTTTTTTTAGTTACAAACATTTGTCATGGCATTATTTTTGTGGCTTTTTAGGTAAATCCTAGCCCCATGGAAATAAAAAAAAACCCAGAGTTGATCTGAATA
>Ga0233451_10000329_pt1 | contig 49443 bp, 47 predicted proteins | sample 011ome_29_FD_183052 | JGI IMG/M metagenome (GOLD analysis project Ga0233451, IMG submission 183052) | Coastal salt marsh microbial communities from the Groves Creek Marsh, Skidaway Island, Georgia - 011504CT (spades assembly) | ecosystem: Environmental > Aquatic > Marine > Intertidal zone >... | reverse complement strand
CCCCCCCCAGCTGTTACACAGCGCACACTCGTAAATACTGTTTTATCCCAAAATGCTTCAAATAGATGCCACAAAGAGGGTGGTCCTTGGACCACAGTTAAAGCTTCTCTTCGGATCGTCTGCAAAACTTGTGGGGGTGGAGCATTCTTTGGAAAAAATCGCAAGCATGCACCTGCATATAACCCAGCTATGGCCGTTCCTAGTAAACCATAGGAATAGGTAAGCGATGTTGTCACTGCAACAATATCTGCGGATGTCAAATCAAGTTGGCTCGAGATCGCCTTTGCATTGAGCAAAATAGAAGACCAGGGCAATGCCACCATCTTCGGGTTTCCGGTTGTTCCCGATGTACAGATAATTAGACATTCTTCTTCATGCGGTATCATATCCCTATCTGATGGGAGGATTTCACAAGACATATCCGAGTATACAATTGCCGCCGCGTTACTAAATTTTGCCAATTCTGCAAGATGAGCGACCTTACGACCCTCGCGTGATATTACCGGAATGAGATTACACTTCCAGCAAGCGAGTAAGGTGAGCAAAATTTTTTGAGAGTCTTCCAAGCCAATAATGATCCGCTGACTAGCAGAAATTCGGTTCAGACCCAAATCGATCGCATGAGCATAAACCCTGCTTAACAAGACGCCGTAGGATATCTCCTCAGAATCTGATCTAAGAGCCACATCGTCGGAGCTCTTTGCTGCCAAAATATTAATAAAATTACGTGTCATATTCCCATATCTGATCTGATGAGAGCGGGGTCTTCGAAAAGCTGCCAGCGCATATTGATAGGCGATTGCATGATAACCTTCCGGAGCAACCCCCAATACGATACAATCCAAGCATCAATCCACTCCTTTTCCGGAAGGTCCGGATCAGGGGGATTGATGGGCACTGCGACAAGACGAATGGTCATCCCCTCCCACACGGCCAGAGTCAAATATGCCTCAACTCCTAGTTTACGTACCAACATAGGAATGCCGGGGGAAAATGCCCATACACGGTTGAAATCTTTGATGAAGACAGGTCGGTCACTTCGCTTGCCATCTACTGCACCCAAAACCAACCCATTTTCCCGTAGTCTCAGTGCCGCGCGGAGGAATATTGCTCCTTTATCTTCTTTTGCTGGGTTCAAATATTCTAAACCATCGCGAGGCTCTGTGAGGTTCTTATCATTAACGGGATCAGTCCATATTGAGATGTTATTAAACTTTTGAGCCGCTGCAACCATGGCAAATCGGGGCGGCCCGACATGGCCCGCGGCTAGCACAACCCCTTTGTTTTCCCAATTTTTCCTGTATTTCTCCCACTCATTTTTTTTAACAAGACCCACGGCTTCTTCTCTATGTTGCGGACTCATCAAATACAGTCGAAGCAACTCCCCTGCAGCCAGCCCCCACCATGCGGCTCTCGTCCAAGACTCAGCCTTGTTGTTAAGAACACGTTCCCCCCAAGCTCTGAGATTTTCGGGAGGCGTGATCTCGTTTGACAGCTTGTGAAGATATTTCAGTTTTTCACTCAGTAAACCGGGAGCCGCAAACAGACGAAAAATTAGCTTTTCAGGAATTCCCATCACACAGGCTTTCGACGAAATGAACGAGGCTTCCAACAGACTGAAGAGCATCCGCATCTAGATCCTCGGTCCTGGCTCTAACGTCCAATTTTTCCTCAATTGCTAGAATGATATCCAAGTAAGCTAGCGAATCTAATTCAAGCCCCCCCTCTCCCAAGGGAGTATCCATATCAAACTGGACACTTGCATCCGGCAAAAGAGATTTAAGAGATGCAAAAATTGTGTTTTTCACTTTTTGTTTTGTTGTCATTTAGACTGTCTCCGATGCGACCAGATACATAAGCATAAATAAATGGCCTCAAAGACGATCAAATACGAGGCCAATCTTTTCCAGATCAGATCCAGAAGCAAATTCTTTACTCCATGGCCCTTCCAACGGCCAATCTTCTAACCGTTCATAGGCCAATTTTAAGGCTTTGTACTTGATTGAACCATTGTGATGCTGCACTTTCCGAATAGCCTCATCAGTTTTTTGCTTCCAACCCGGAAAAAACTTAAAATGAGCAAGAGCCATTTGAATGCTATCAGTAGGTAGATGGTTAGAATGGTGTGAATCCCAAACGACCGTCTTCGGGGACTGAGCCTCCCCATCTGAACTGTTCCACCGCTATGTTTAGGAAACGGAGGACCGAGAATTGCGAACAAGCGACCGAAGCCGGAAGAGATAGTATCGAAGTTACGGCAAGTTGAGGTTTTGATGGGGCAAGGCATGTCCCGTCTGGATGCAATCAGACAGATCGGAGTTGTTGAGCAAACCTATTACCGCTGGCGCAAGCAGTATGGTGGAATGGGCGTAGATCAATTGAAGGAACTGAAGCGGCTCCAGAAGGAGAATGAACAGCTCAGAAGGGCTGTATCGGACCTGACGCTCGACAAGTTGATTTTGAAGGAAGCTGCACGGGGAAACTTCTGAGCCCCGCTCGTCGTCGTGCTTGCATTGATCATGTGCGCAGCCAGTTCAAAGTCTCGGAGCGTCGAGCTTGCCGGGTGTTGGGGCAACATCGCTCTACACAGAGACATGTCCCCAAAGGGCGCACTGATGAAGACAGGCTTGTTTCTGATATGATTGAGCTGGCTCGTCAGTTTGGCAGATACGGCTATCGCAGGATTGCTGCCTTGCTGAGAGAAGCGGGCTGGTCAGTCAGCGATGGCCGTATTGAGCGGCTCTGGCGACGAGAGGGGCTGAAGGTTCCACAGAAGCAACCGAAGAAGGGACGGCTCTGGCTGAATGATGGATCATGTGTTCGGCTGCGTCCAGAGTATCGCAACCATGTCTGGAGTTATGACTTCGTTCATTGCCGGACTGATGACGGGAAGGTCTTTCGAACGTTGAACATCCTCGACGAGTTCAGTCGGGAATGTCTGGCCATCAAGGTCGATCGGAAGCTGAACTCAACGAACGTTATTGATACTCTAACCGATCTGTTCATCTTGCGTGGCTCCCCAGCGTTCATTCGATCAGACAACGGCCCAGAGTTCATTGCTCAAGCCGTAAGGGACTGGATTACTGCTGTCGGAGCTAAGACGGCCTACATCGAGCCAGGAAGCCCTTGGGAAAACGGCTACTGCGAGAGCTTCAATGGCAGGTTCAGAGATGAACTGCTCAACGGAGAGATCTTCTACAGCCTACGGGAAGCACAGATCATCATCGAAGAATGGAGGAAACACTACAACACAAAGAGACCGCACAGTGCATTGGGCTACCGCCCACCAGCTCCTGAAGCCATATTACACTTGGATCAGAGGCCAATCATGCACTAACAATCAAATTGGACCAGCCAGATGAGGCTGCTCATAGCGTCAAGTCGAACCACCTGTCACTGACATATGTGGTCATCACTGCTTGTTGCCTGTTGAGGTGAAACTTGCGGCGATTCTTTTCAAAACCACCTGTCTGAAGCCAAAATTGAACTAAATGTTCATTGACGGATTTGACGTCGGCACCTTCGAAGCGAGGACATTAAGATGCGTGTATTTAAGTTTCTGTTTGTACTTTTGTTGCTACAGGCGTGTTCAATCAAGCCTTCAATTGACGATGCCAAGCTCTCAACGAGAGAATTTGATCTGGTGGAGTTTTTCAAGGGTGAAACTGTAGCTTATGGGCAGTTTCAAGATGTGCTCGGCAATGTTAGCCGCCGCTTCAAGGTTAACATTACGGGAGACTGGGACGGACAGCGACTACGCTTGGTTGAGGAATTCGAATATGCTGACGGAAACAGCGAACAACGAATTTGGACCCTTACTGAAGGTCCAAGCGGCGACTGGAGTGGTGAAGCCGAGGGTGTTCAAGGTCGAGCGTTTGGTGAAATAGAAGGTGATATGTTCTACTGGACGTACACCATCGATCTCCCCAATGAGGATGGCGAAATTCGGGTCTTATTCGATGACTACATGTGGATGCTGGATGATAATCGAGTGCTCAATATTGCCTATATGTCAAAGTATGGCCTGAGGCTTGGGCAAGTTACGATCATGTTCGAAAAATCAGCGTAGCGCAATTGTATCCAGATCATCTAAGGGTTTACAATTGCCGAGCTGGCGTTGGCTTCCTGTATGAATTACTGTTACATGCTTTCGTCTTTAAGATGGTCGACAGCCGATTGTATAGTCGAATTAGTCACCAAGCAAATATAACTGACAAACACTGCCTTCAGCAAAATTGATCGAACCTTGAACACCAGCCCCGCTCACGGAGCAAATCCTCGACGTTGCGAAGCGACAGCGGGAACTGGACGTATAGCATCACCGCCAAGCGGACGATCTTTGGACTCGTCTTGAAATAACGGAAAGGGCTACGTTTGGTCATCTGCGAATGCTAGCCAGCGCCCCGCCGCGCCTAAGAGTCCGTTTTTCCCGTCTCAACCACATGTACGCTGGCAACATCGGTTTTGGCCTTGACCATGGCCAGGATCAGTTTTGTCATTTCTTCTGATACGCTCGACAAGGGCAAGCGTCCATCGGGTCGGAACCAGACATAGGCCCAACTGACCATTCCCCCGATAGCCAGGGCGGCCTGATGGGGATCGTCGACGTCGAATTCGCCGGCCTCGACACCGTCGCGGATCATGGCGGTCAATTGTTTGTCAAAACTCCGGCGCATGGCGTTGATGCTTTCAAGATCGTCCGAAGCCAACTCTTTTACTTCGCGCGTGAAGGTCGCAATATACATCTGATTTTCTAGAACGGCCGTTACGAAGCGGCGACCAAGTTGGGTCAGACGTTCGGTGTGGCAGACCTCCAGGCTGTTAACGCTTTCAATCGCTTCAAGTGACGCTGATATCCCGCGCGCGCAGATGTCGGCCAGCAGATCGGCTTTTGAACTGAAGTGTGAATAGATGAATGGCTTGGTAACTCCCAGACGTTCTGCCACAGCCTCGAGCGTTGACTTGTCGTACCCATTCTCGTAGAATAATTCGACAGCCGCACCTATGATGCGGCTGCGCTTCAGAGCCGTAATCTCTTCGCGGATTGCCATCGGCTTACTGTCTGTTTTCATTCACGGGACCTCAAAAAAATTAGACTTGCTTGCGTTCGAGTAGCTATTTCTACCTGCTAGCACGAACACAGTCGTGTTGCCACCAGTTTCCTAAACGCAATTTGTTTGCCAAGCCTTTTATTTCCGGCGCAGATTCGGCATGATGGATTTCGCGATTATGCTTTTCATTGTTTCGATGCTGCCGCCGCCGATCCGACCCAACCGCGCATCCACGAAGGCCCGTGCGATCGGGTATTCGGTCATATAGCCCCAACCACCGAAAAGTTGCAGGCATTCGTCCATGACCTTGAACTGCAGTTCCGTCGTGACCATCTTGGCCATAGCGGCATCGACCGGGTCCAAGTCGCCGCGAACATGCAGATCCGTACACCGGTCAACGAACACCCGCTGCGCAGCCAGCTGTCCCGTCAACTCGGCGAGTTTGAATTGGGTGTTCTGGAAGTCAGCTAGCGATTGTCCGAACATCTTGCGCTCGGTTGCGTAGGCAATGGTCCATTCCACCGCGGCCTCGGCTGAAGAAACCGCGCGGATCGCCTGAACCAGCCTTTCTTGCGCCAGCTCCTGCATAAGAATGGCGAAACCGCCGCCCTCAGTACCAAGAAGGTTCCCGACCGGAACTCGAAGGTCCTCGAAAAAGAGCTCAGCCGTATCCTGGCCTTTGCACCCAATCTTTTCCAACATGCGTCCGCGCGAGAAACCCGGCCGATCCGTTTCGACCAGGATCAGGCTGATGCCCCTTGCGCTCTGACTGGGGTCGGTCTTACAGGCCAGCACGACAAGGTCGGCATTGAAACCGGAGGTGATAAATGTTTTTTGCCCGTTGATGACATAGTCATCGCCGTCACGGATGGCCGTTGTCCGAATGTTCTGCACGTCACTACCGCCGCTCGGTTCGGACATGCCAAGTGCGGTGATCACCTCGCCGCTGGCCATCTTTGGCAACCATGTCCGTTTCTGTTCTTCGCTGCCGTGGTGAACAAGATAGGGAGAGATAATTTCGGAATGCAGATAGAAGGTGGGCGTCGTGCAACCCGCACGCGCCATTTCTTCTATCATCAGGGCCGAGTACAAAAAATCGCCCCCCATCCCGCCAAATTCCTCTGGCACGTTTGTGCAGAGAAAGCCCTGATCACCAGCCTTTTTCCAAATTGAACGCGGCGCGATTCCGACTTTTTCCCAGTCTGCATAATTCGGAAGGATTTCTTCGGCGATGAAGCGTTTCAGCGACGCGCGAAATATCTCGTGATATTCGTCAAAGATCGTACGGGGAATCATGCATCTGGCTCCTTGCTTTGCCGACCGCCTACAGAAGGTGAACGCGGCCTGCTTATTCCAATTCAAACCAGAAATCGGAAATGTCGCCAATCCGCTCGTCAGCAAACTTGGTCGTAATCCGAGTGCCAACCGCCAGCTTTTGGGCAGCAGCGGCAGGATCACCCAGGTCTATCCCCCGGAAAAATCCACCAATTGCGGTATCCGCACCATCCAGCATCACAAACCCGAACGCATAGGGCGGCGGTGGCAGGCCGTTGAAAGCTTCATACACCATTGTGAATGTCTCGATCCGCCCGCCTGGGCCAACTTCGACCCATTCGGTCGTCGGTTCCAGCGTCTGATCTGAAAAGGCGCGAGGCGGTACCAGCACACGGCCTGTTTTGGCATCCCGACGCCCATAGAGCTTTTTGTGGTCCCGCAACTGGACAAAGAACCAGCTTGCCGTCTCACCCAGAGCATGGGTGTAGGTAATATTCCAGGTTTCCTTACGCTGCAAAAGTTCCATGTTTGTCTCCTGATTCCTATGCTTCAATGACCGCGGCGCCAAAGAATTGGTGATCTCCACCGTTGCCGCTTGCGACGCCGCGCTGTGCGCCTCTGACCTGATGATCGCCGGCCTTGCCCCAGACCTGCAGGGCGACCTCGGCCACACGGATCATCGCCGTGACAGCGATCGCATTTGTACATAGCGTGCCACCAGATGGATTTACTGGAATGTCGCCGCCCAGCGTAAACCGCCCCTCGTTTACCTGGGGCACCGACGTACCGACTTTCGCGAGACCGGCGGCTTCGATCGAGTGAAACTCGGTATTTGAGAACGGTGCATAAAGCTCGGCCACGTCGATCTGTTTCTGTGGATCCGTGACACCCGCCATCTCATAGGCGCGCCCGATCGACTTACCCAGGGAATAGGCATCGGCATGATCGGCAAGTTGGCCCCTTCCCATCCGGTCACCTAGATAGTAGGTTTCGGAACAATGGCCCACGCCGGTGATCCAAACCGCGTCCAGCTTGTTGTCTTTGATGAATTCTTCGGAAGCCAGCACCATGGCGCCGCCTCCCGATGATTGCGGGCAGCAGTCCATAAGCTTGATCGGCCAAGATATATAACGCGAAGCCATCACTTCGTCGACTGTCACCTGTTTGCGTAGATGCGCCTTGGGGTTCAGCGACGCGTGATACCTGTTTTTGACAACGACGCGAGCCATGTCCTCTTCGGTCATGCCGTACTGTTCCTGGTAACGAATGCCAGACATGGCCAGCATTGTGATCGTTCCCTGTGGCAGCGGACGTTCATAAATTGGGTCCCAGATCTTGTTTAGGACGGTCTGGCTGTCACCGCATTCGCCGACCTTATCGGCCCCGGCTGTCAGCACTACGTCACAGGCACCTGCAGCCACGTGGTAATACGCTGCTGCAACGGCGCTGATCCCGGTCGCGCCACCGGTGTTGATCCGTAGGAAGGGCTTGAGGCGCCCGCCCACAGCATCAACGCCTAAGCGCTCGGCATTGCCAATCCCAACCATGGCATCTGGCGACAACGAATATACGGTCCCGTCAATCGCATCAAAATCCAGCTCACATTGGCTCATCGCCTGAACGACGGCCTCACGGACCAAATCCGGATAGCTCGCATCGTCGCGCCGGCGCGTGAATGCCGATTGCCCGATACCAATAATTCCTACGCGTGGGGCCTTCATGCCACTGCTCCTTTTGGCTTTGCGCCCAAAACAAAAACGGACTGATACATCATGGCGAAACCACTGGCCGCATGCGCAATGGCCGTCTTAACACCTTGGACCTGGTGCGCACCGGCTGTTCCGCGAACTTGGTTGGCGGCTTCTGCGACACGGACAAGCCCGCAGCAGAACACAGGATTGAAGCACGCGACACCGCCCGAGGGATTCATCCGCAAGTCGCTGTCCGGCAGGAAAACGCCCGTGGCAACATCGACCTCCCAATTGGCACGTGGTGACAGGCCTAGCACATCTGACACCAACAGTTCCTGATAAGGGCTTACATCCGTCACCTCGGCCACGTCGATCTGATTGCGCGGCGCACTCAGCCCTGCTTCGTCGTACGCGCGGTCGCGGGCGACCGCCAGTGCTTGCGCCTTTGTCAGGTCGCGATCACCCAGATAGCCCGCCTCGGTCGCCCAACCCATGCCGTTCAGCCAGGCCACACTTTCCAAGTTTCTCTCGGCAACATAGGCGTCAGAGGCGATGACCATCGCGACAGCGCCGGTTACCGGGGCCGAGATCATGCCGTCGTCCAAAGGAAACGGCAGCCGGCCAAGTGGCTCGGATTTCAGGGCACCCCCCGCCTGCGCGCGCGCGCCGCTGGCACGACTATGCTGCGCAACGCGGGTCGCCAAGTCGTGCAACTCTGGCGTCATGGCCGTCATCGCGATGGCTTGCATCGCGGTTCCTGCGTTTTCGTCCATCGGAAGACCACGGTGGAAATATGGATCAACACCAAGACGTTGGACCTCTGACAAAGACGATGCTTCTGTCGGGCTCCACGATACGACCAGGTGCGTCTCGAACAATCCTGAAGCAACGCGCAACGTCGACATGACCAACGCATGTTCACCAGCCGAAGGCGTCGACAGAATATCGCGGTCCACGCCCCCGACCGAGCCCGAGGCCATCATGACCGCGATCGCTCGTCCGTCATATTGATCATTAGAACCGACAACGATGCCGTCAATGTCATCGATCACCATTCCGGCGTCCTTCAGAGCCGCCTGCACGACGTCGTAGAGCAGCTCCTCCAATGAGCGGGGGTCGCCCTCTTGTTGCGCCAGGATTGCGGTCCCGACAATCGCTGTTTTTCGTTTCAAAGGCATCAGGATCTCCCCCTAAAATTTGGCCAGATTTCTGCAGGCCAGGCCTCAGCGTTTGTAGTGCCTCCATCCGATGGCTTGGCTAAGTTCATATGACAGCTACCGGCGTGATCGGGCTTCCGGTGGCACCTTTGATCGGAAGTGGGGCTGCCACGAACATGAAGGCGGTTGCGCCAGCTTCGGCGAGTTGCTGCAACAACAGACCCTCAAGGAGCGGTATTCCATAGTCACGGATCAGGCGTTGATGAACCGGAAAAACAGTCCCGGGCGCGAATGGCAGTACCTCAACCGCATAGTTGTCGGCGCCAACCATGGCCACGCTGGCCTCGGCCAAAACGAGGGCTGCGTCCAGGTCAAGCCCCGGTTCGGCGTCGTAGTCGGGCGCTGTCCGACCTTGAGCTTCCTGCCAGCCCGTCCGAAGCAAGACGACGTCACCACCGAGCAGTTCAGTTCCCGCGCGTTCCAGCGCCGCGTACAACATCTGGCGGTCGATAGGTGTTCCATCAGCCAGCGGAGCGCCGGTCAAAGCGACGAAATCAAGCAACAGACCGCGTGCAACCACAGGGGGCATCGTGTGGACACCCAGCCTTTTGGCGCCACTGCTGCGAACGTCATCGCCAGAAAATCCATTATAAAGCTTGTCGTCATACCAACAATGGCACAACGCATCGACATGGGTGCCGGTATGTAGCGGCAAGCTCACCGTGTCCTCGGCGAACTGAAATCCGCCGGGCCGTCGTGCGCCTGCCGCATAATCTCCTCCGTCGCGCCCCATATGATGCGTGACGCCGGCACGATGGGGCGGCAAGGGCATCGCCGCAGAAATCTCTTGCGCAAGGCTGATGACAAGGCCCTTGGTTACCAGCTTGGCCGCTGCGCAGACTTCCTGCGCTCCAATCAAGTTCAGCGCACCGATCTCGTCGTCATCGCCCCATTTGCCCCATGCATCTTTCATGATGTTGCCCCGGCTCCCAATAATTCTATGGCCATCTGCTTGACCACGTTGCGTTGCAACTTGCCCGTATTGGTAAGCGGCAGTGAATCTAGGATTTCGATCCGGTCGGGCAATTTGTATTTCGACAGGACCGCGCGGCAATGCGCGTAAATAGCGTCACGCCGGATCCCCCGGCCGACAACGTATGCCACGATCAATTCGCCTCGATCCGAGTCGGGTACGCCAGTGACCGCTGCGGCAAAGACCCCGGTGGCTTGCCTAAGGACATCTTCGACTTCGGCCGGAGACACATTGATCCCGGCCCGCTTGATCATTTCTGAATCCCGGCCAACGAAGACAAAACTCCCCTCGCCATCCAAATACCCCACATCGCCGGTACGGTAATATCCGTCCGCTGTGAGCGCCTTTGCGTTTTCGGCCTCGCTTTGCCCAAAATAACCTGGCGAGATACGGCCGTTTACCTCTGCAACTCCAGGCACGCCCAGCGGGCATAACTCGCCAGTCTCAAGATCACGAAACCGGACTGTTTGTCCCGGCAACAAGGGGCCCTGGCAAACGGCCCGACGACTTAGCGGCCAATGGTGCCAAGTGACCGCGCAATTGCCGTAGGTTTCCGTGGCGCCGTAGACGTTGCAAATTTCTGGTACGTTCAAATCCTCAACAGCGCTGCGGACGTCTTCGGGGCTACCGATGGTCAGACCTGTGCGCAGGGTCTTGGTCCTATCGGGCCGGAACGCGGCATGGCGCAGAAGTGCGGAGGTGATCGAAGGCAAAGTGTAGATAGCGCTGCAGGCATGCGCTTCGATTAGGTCAAGTGCCTGGCCCGCTTCGAAACGCGATGGCAAGACCAGTGTCGCCCCATGGCTCATTGCAGCAGGAAGGGCATTACACCCTCCGTAGGCCCAGAACAATGGAGCCGGAAGAAACACCCGATCACCCGGAACCAGACCCATCCTGTCCCCGATATGGCGCCCGTTCTCGACCAGTGCCGCCTGTTTCAGCCGAACGCCTTTCGGGCGACTGGTGGAACCGGATGTATAGAGGATCATTGCATCGTCGTCCGGTCCGGCGGCCGTCGGCGTTCCTGTGGCCCCTTTTGCAAACGCATCAAATGAGGTGAATCCAGGCCGGGTTTTGCCATCTACGGCAACCAAACGAGGTTTGTCGCTGCGCGCCACCGCGGCCACTTCCTGCGTGAAATCACGTCCACCAAAATCGCTGGTGACGAACAAGGCCCGGCAATCGGCATCAGCGAACAGGAACTCAAGCTCCGCACGGGTCGACCAAGTACTGAAAGGAACCAGTGTCGCGCCGGCCCGTGCCGTCGCAAAGGCAATCGTCAGCCAGTCAATTCCATTGCCGCACAGCAGACCGACCCTGGCACCTTTTGAAATCCCCTGCCCCACAAAAGCCCGCGCAAGGCCTTCGCATCGGTCACGCAGGCCTGCGTACGTTATCGAGCCACGCTCGTCGATCGCCGCCAGGCCATCCGGCATCCGGGCCGCGAGACGGTCCAACAATTCGCTCATGCCAATCATACGCCCGTCAAGAGCCAATGGGTCAAGGCGTTTGGCTGTGTCGGTGTCGCGAGAGGCTGTCATTCGAGAGGTGATTTCATTAGTCAGAGGCAAGTAATACTACTCAGCAGTATTAACAATAAACCAGCAGGTATGCAATACATCTGAGGCACAGATTTGGCCTTTTTTTGTACGCGAGTTAGTACGCGTCACATCAACGGGGTTCGAACGTCAGTTGTCCAAAGCCATCCGCGCGCCGGGGAAACGTCGCCCGAAGGGCTAGACCGACCGAGAGGTTTTCAAATTGGAGACCAACCAGACGCCCCATCGCACGGACTCCCTCTTCCATGTCGACGGTGACCAACGCGTAAGGCACATCCTGAACAAATGCCGGATGAAAAGCGTGATAGCAGATGGTCCAGCTGTGAACAGCTCCGCGCCCACTCAGTTCGACCCAGTCAATCAGGTCCGAATAGCAACGCGCGCAAAGCACTTGCGGATAGTGGCGCAAGGAGCCGCAGGCACCGCAACGTTGTACAACCAATGCGCCGCGTCTGGTGCCCTCCCAATAGGGCCCGGACATGGCATCAGCGTGAGGGCTGGGATAAACTGGGGGTATATTGGTATTCACTTTCAGCCTCTTTGCATGATGGCAATGGCTCCGTCGCCCATATCACCATAGCCGGTACACAACCCGATCTCGGCACCCAGAACTTGCGCCCGGCCCGCTTCGTGGCGCAACTGGCGCACAAGCTCGACTATGTGGTTCATCCCAAGCATATGCGCCTGGCTGAGTAGGCCGCCGTGCGTGGTAGTGGGCAGCTCGCCGCCCAGTCGCAGCCGTCCGCCTTCAACGAAAGCCCCGCCTTCGCCTTTTTGGCAGAATCCCATGTCTTCCAACTGGCACAAAACTACCCAGGTAAAGCAGTCGTAAATCTCGGCCACGTCGATATCGGCGTGGCGAACGCCAGCCATTTCAAACGCCACAGGAGCCGCCTTTGCAAGCCCCAGCGTGGTCATATCCCCGCGGGGCGTGATCGCGCTTGGGCTGTCGGGGTGGCCCTCGGCAATGCCAAGCACATCCACCGGATGCTGGGGCATGTCACGCGCGGCTCTTGACGCGCTGATCACCACGGCCGCCCCTCCATCGCTTTCCAGTGAGCAGTCGAACAAACGAAATGGGTCTGTTATCATGCGGGAGGCCTGATGGTCATCTACACTCATGGGCTTGTCGCGCATGATCGCATTGTCATTAAGATTGGCATGGCCGCGGATCGTTACGGCAATTTCCGCGAGTTGTTCGCTTGTGGTGCCGAAAAGCTCCATGTGACGTCGGGCCATGGGTGCGTATAGCTGTGCCGGGGAGATCGCGCCAAGCGGATACTCGTATTCGGTGATCAGGTGAAACTGCGGCATCTGGTGGATCCGCACGCCCGCTCGCGCACCAGATGAAACATTACGGCCCGAAGGAATTAGCACATGATTGCAGATCCCGGCCTCGATCACCGCAATGGCCGTCTGAATGGCCGCAATCCCACTTGCCCCACCCATCGGTGTCACGGCCGAGAACCTTAGATCCGGGATTCCAAAATTGGTTACGAACTGCTCTGCCGGGGCGCCCGTCAGCCCGATCGGGATGACGCCATCAATGTCTTTTGGGTCGAGACCCGCATCGCGAATTGCCAGCAAGGATGCCTGGATCTGCAGCTCGAACGCAGATTTGGAAGAGTTCCGCGTATAGTCTGTCTCGCCGATCCCGGTCACGGCCCCTTTTGCGCGTAGACTCATCACAAGACCCCGATCTAGTTTTTGATTTTCATAGCATGTATCCTGGCTGGTGTAAATGTGTACCGCATGGTATCTTAGACGCATGTAAACCGGAGACGCCATCAATGCCAGACACAAATTCCGACTATGATCCCGCTCAAGAAGGATGGCAGCGGATGGAAGATGAGTTCGGCTATCCCTTGCGTATGGGCGGTTTTTGGAAGAAACGCGACGGCGACCAAACGCTTTATGGCCTACTCACCGACGAAAGGCATCGCAACCGCAACCACCGGGTTCACGGAGGAGTCGTTGCAGGCCTGGCCGATCACGCATTGGGGTATACGACCGTCGACGCGGGCCAAGGACGTGCCCAGGTTACGGTGCAGTTGGATGTCCAGTTCGTAGCCTCGCCACATGTGGGCGACTTCCTTGTTGCGCGCGGTACGGTCGTGCGGATGACCCGCGCACTGGTGTTTTTGAGGGCCGACATTCATGCCGCCGAACGGCTCGTTGCCACGGCCAATGGCATCTGGAAAATTCTTGGCGCCTAGGTCGACGTTTGTAACCTAGCGCGCCACACCATTGCGTCTGAAATCTTCGGCCAAACGCTTGCGATACCGCACGGGATCAAGTTCGAGCCCATAGCGGGGGCTGTCAGGGAACTGTGCCTTCTGAAATGCGAGATCCTCGCGGATGGAAGCGCGCATCTCATCCGGGGAAGGCAGCCGGATTGCGCCCGCGGCGATGGCCGCAGCGTATTCACTTTGGTCGTCCATCATCCGGATGTTGCTGCCACCTGTCACATCAAAGAAACCGACGAAGAAGACATTTGGCAGATCTGGATGAACGATCCGATTGTAAAGGTGCATGTGCGTACCCCGCACTGGCGACGTGCCTTCCGGCAGGAAAGGCAAATCCGTCTCGTACCCAGTGGAGGCAATGATCGCGTCAATGTCCTCAGCGGTGCCATCGATGAAATGGACCGTACTGCCTTCGACCCGATCAATCCCCGGCTTGGCCTTGATGCGGTTCCAGGCCAGATGGAATATGAGTGTCGGGTGACTGATCGGGTGGGTCCGCCCCTCTGGCGTCCGAAACCCCCAATCTTCCATCCTGCCATGAAAAACCCGGGTCAGTTGGGTCCGCATCCAGACCTTGAGCCTCCAAGGCAGCCATGGCTTTTCCAAGAGCGCCAGCGTACGCGACTGCGGCTTTCCGAACATCAATCGGGGCATGATCAGCACAGGGGATCGTGCCGCCAGAAAGGTCTGTTTGGTCACCGTACAAATATCTGCCGCGATATCGACTCCGCTGTTGCCTGGGCCAATCACAAGCACACGCTTATCTGCATATGGCGTCGGAACGCGGTAGTCTTTGGCATGAATATAGTGCCCGTCAAATCCTTCGACCTGTTCGGGATGGCGCGGTGTGGACTGGTGGCCCGAGGCCACAATAACACCGTCGAAAAGCTCGTCACCATTGCCCGCAATCTTTACACGCCAACCGTCGCCTTCGGGTGATATTGCCTCGACTAAACTGTTGACTCGTATCTTGTTCGTCAGGTCAAATTTTCGGGCATAGCTCACAAAATACGCCTCCATCTCGACTGTGTCGGGGTAATACTGAGTGCCTTCCGGGAACGGGAAATCTCCGTAAGAGCTTACCCGTGCTTCCGAATTTATCCGCAGCGACTTATAGGCCGGGCTGCGGCCACTGTCGTTTTCATAGGCCCACAGGCCTCCGATCCTTGTGCCAATTTCAAAGATCACTGGCTCGATCCCTCGGGCGATCAGATTCTTGGCGGCACATAAGCCGCCGGCACCGGCCCCGATTACGGCAAAACGTTTCTTGCTCATGTGAAGCTCACATTTCTGAGGTTTCGCCCGATAGCGGGCTTATATCGGAAATCAACAAGTGCAGCTCTAAGCATCCGAAAGTCCCCTTGATCCTGAAAACATTGCAATTTCATGTTCGTTGGCTTGTCGGACCACTCCGTTCGAAATGGCGGCCCCAATTTCGTCGGCGGAATATCCGGCTGTCGCCAAAATTTCTGTTGAATGTTGCCCAAGGGCGGGGGCTTCCAGTACGGGAACGCCTGGTTCTGCCGCGAACTTGATCGGCGTGCCCAGGTGATCCCAGCCCCGCGCGTCGGTCAGAACCATACCGCGGTCCCTATATTGTGGATCGTCAAGAACCTCCGGCAAAGAGCGCACTGGGGAGATAGGCACATCCAAATCATCAAAGAATTCGGCCCAGTCTCTGGCAGTGCGGGTTCTCAACACGTGGGTCAGAAAATCTCGCAACGGCAGCTGCGCCGATCCCGGCGGCTCTTCCGACAGAGGGATCAGGTCCGGGCGACCAAGTGCGTTGAGAATGTTCGCGGCAAATTTCGGTTCTTGGCTGCCGATCGCAATCCATTCACGGTCGCTGGTTTCGTAGATTGAATAGAGGGCATTTCCACCAAGAGAGCGACCAGACGCCAAATCAGGCGGCTGACGCTTAGCCATAGCCGTGTCCATATTGTTGGTTAGACCAGCAAGAAGGCAATCGGACATTGCCATGTCCAGAAAATCGCCCCGCCCTGTCGCGTGGCGACGCAGCAGCGCCATCAATATACCACTTAGCGATGCCAACGCAGCGGTTATGTCGGCACTCGCAAGCCCGGGAATGGCCGGCGCGCCATCCCTTCCTCGGGTAATCGAAAGAACGCCTGCCGCCGCCTCGATCGTCAGATCATGGCTGGCCAGATCGCGTTTCGGGCCTGTTCTTCCGAACGAGGAAATCGAGGCATAAACGATTTGCGGCGCCCGCGCGCAAACGGATTCATAACCGATGCCAAGTCGTTCAGCCACACCCGGTCGGAAACTTTCTACGACAACGTCGCAAGTGGCCGCCAAACGCATGACGGCTTCGACTCCTTCCGAAGTTTTTAGGTTAAGCGCGAGGCTTTTCTTGCCACGATTTGTGTTTGCAAAAAAAACGCTTACCCCGTCGCGCTTGCCCCCTACTTCGCGCGTTGGTTCGCCGCCCTGCACCGCCTCGACCTTGATTACCTCTGCACCGTGATCCGACATCATTTGCGTACACAGGGGTCCCGGCAGAAACCGGGATAGGTCTAAAACCCGGATGCCGTCCAGTTTCATGATCGACATTCCGGCAGCGGGTTTTCGACTATAGGATCAAAATGGCGCATGCTTGCGCCCCAGAAGCTCGCGCGCGATGATCCCGTGATGCACTTCGCGAGGCCCATCAGCGGATTCCATGCCAAGACTGTCGCGCAACCGCTGTTCAAGCGGCAATGACGTTGCCCAACCATAATGACCGTGCAACCGCATGCAGGTCTGGATTGCTTCGTTGGCAACCTTGACCCCCCACCATTTGGCCATCGAGGATTCTGCATCGTGTCGTAGCCCTTGATCCTTAAGCGAAAGCGCTTTGTAGCAAAGCATTCGGGCCGCCTCCAACTGGGTGGCAATGGTCGCCAGCTCAGTCGCGACCGCCTGCCATTGCGACATCGACTTTCCCATGATCTGACGCTGTTTGGCGTATTCGATTGTCTCTTCAAGCGATTTTAGCGCGGCACCGATGCAGGCCAATGGAACGAAATTCCTGTTGTAGCCTATGATGGTCATCGCCCAGATAAACCCGGTATTTTCCTCGCCGATCATATTACGGGCCGGAATTCGAACTTCGTCGAAAAAGAAGCTGCCAGCGCGATCAATTCTTTGGCCCATCCGCTCAAACTCATGCGCTGTGACACCTGGCAGATCGGTCGGCACCAGAAAGAATGACAGCCCTTTGGGGCCGGGCCCGCCCGTGCGCGCCGAAACGAAGACCACTTTGGAGACACCGCAGAAGGTGATCGACGTCTTCTCACCTGAAATCAACCAATCATCGCCATCCCGCACTGCCTTGGTCACGATGTTCCCCGCATCCGCACCTCCGCGCGGTTCTGTGAAGGCCAGTGACATCATCTCGCCACCTGCGATCCGCGGGATCCATTCCTCACGCAGATCGGGGTGCATGGAAGGGGCCATCTCGCCAAGATGGATCGCGTTGCTGATAATATAGCGGATGTTGTGGTCAGCTCGGCCAATTTCCTCGCAGATCAGCCCGCAATCTACGAACGACATGCCTTGCCCGCCGTATTCTTTGGGAAGCCGCAGATGCAGCAATCCCATGTCGATAATTTTCTGCATGAAGCTGTCAGGAAGAAATTTGTCACTTTCGCGATCCCAGCGCTGGTAGTGCGGCAGCAACTCGGTTTCGCAAAAGCGGCGCACAGACTCACGCAATGCAACCTGTTCGTCCGTCATCCCAATGTTCATATCGCTCTCCTTTTGGGCGCGTATCTAGCGCGGCGGTTCTTTCAGAAATGGTCCCACGATAGGCTCTCGCCAGGGAGAAAAGGCCTCGGCGGCATAGGCGTCTGGCCCAAGCCGAAAATGTCGCGCGGCCTGCAGGGATTCGATAGCGGGCAAGTTTGGCTCATAGTACATATCCGCGCGCTCAGGTCGCGGGCCCGCTTTGGAAACGTGACCGAAGGCTGCGTGCCCGACGATCTGTTCCAGCCGCCAAACACAATCGATCAGGCGGTCCATTGAGACACCGGTGTCAATGCCCATCCCCTCAAGCATATGAAGCAGGTCCTCGGTTGGGGCCATGGCCGAAGCGATACCGTTGCCGCAATACTGACCGCCGCCGATGCCGCCCAAGGTGCCATCGATCAATACCGTATCGTCTGCCGTCAGCGTTTGAAGGGCCGCCCAAATCGACGGCACCGCCATTCCGCGGGCGTTGTGCATATGCAGATGGAACCGGCGAACAGACGGCCAGCGGGTCTTGATTTGCTGAAGGTCGGCTTTGATATCATGTGGCAAGCAAAAACTCTGAGAATCATGGAGCCCAATCTCGATCACCTCAAGCCCACCGCGCTCCAACAACGCCATTTGTCGCTGTAAGAACGCCATTCGATAGTCCTGTGAGAAGGCGCCTTGGAAATTGGACCCCCAGGCAGAGGCAATCGCCACCCGAGCCTGCGTTACGCCTCGGGAGATGGCGTCCTCGATCATGGCAGGCCACTGGCCCAATATCTGCACAATGGACCGGTTGACGTTGCGGCGTTGGTGCACGTCGCAAATATCGATAAAGAGCGTAAGAACCTCATCCTCGACCGTTAGCGGGGGCGCAAATCCCAGTGCCTTTTCGCGGGCCTTCTGGTTGTGCGTGAATGCCTGATATATCACGCCCTCCTTTGGAGATAACGATCTTAAAAGCTCTTCAAAATCTGCTAGTTGCGGTACAAACCGCGGGCTGACAAACGCGCCCAAAGTAATCCGCTTCAGTCCGGTCAGTGACAATTGGTCCAGAAACTCAACCCGCGTCGCCAGCGGTATGTCATGACGCGCAATCCCGAACCCCTCCCGCATGATTTCTTCACAGTAAATGACCTTGGGAACCGCCACACCCTTGCTCCAGCATGTGTTAAAACCAATCCGCAGAACCGACAAAGGAATCACCCAATCGATCCCCTCACCATAGTTAATTGTATAACTATTTAAACTACCCGGCAACACTTATTTCCGCTTGGGCGAATGCCCTGACACAATTCGGGCGCTTAGACGCTTATCCGATAATTCCGCGTCTCTTCAGATCCGCAAGAACCTCTTCCGGCATCCCCAATTCTTCGCCCAGTATTTCGGCATTTGCTTCCCCTATATGCTGACCCACCCAGCGAATGGTTCCCCCACCTCTCGAAACTCGGGGCACCGGTGTGGACAGGCGGATGTTGCCCCCTTCGGCGTCCGGAAAATCCACAAAATTGTCGCGCGCGATGACTTGCGGGTGCGCGACGAGGTCGGCGATACTGTTGATCTTCACGGCGGGCACATCAGCCTTGACGAAAGCAATCAGAGCCTCTTCGGTCGACCGAGCCTGCAGCCAGGAATTGATTGCCGCGTCGATCTGAGAACGGTTGATGACGCGGGCATTGTTTTCCTTAAATTCTGGCATCTCGATCATCTCGGGGTGGCCGATTGCGGTCATCAGCCTTGCAAAAACGCGGTCTCCGGTTCCGCTGATGAATATCCATTCGCCGTCGCCCGTTTGATATGCGCCACCGGGCGCCACATAGTCTGGAGTATTTCCAGTTCTCTCGGTTATTTTGCTTTCTTTTGCGTGGGTTATTGGGATATCCTTAAGGAAGGGTAACATCGATTCATATAGCGCCAGGTCCACCAAATTTCCTGCCGGATCCTGATTTCGAAGCTTGCCAAGCAAAGCCACAAGCGCGCCAAATGCGGCCCAAAGTCCAGAGGTATAGTCGCAAACCGGCAATCCCGCCTGCTGTGGCGGCGTTTCGGGCTCTCCGGTGACAAAGGCCAAGCCACAGAAGGCCTGCGCGTTTCGATCGAATCCGGGCACATCCCGCCACGGTCCATTCTGCCCGTATCCGCTGATACGCACCATGATTAGATCCGATTTACGCTCGGCGATCCAATCCGCGGTAATACCCCAACGTTCCAACGTTCCAGGTCGAAAATTTTCGATCAAGACATCGCTGGTCGTGATCAAACGCCCAAGGATATCCCGCCCCTCCGGCGTCCGAACATCAAGCGCCAACGAACGCTTGTTCCGCGCAATCTGCGACCACCAATAGCTGGTGTTACCGCCGGGCGGGCGGGTCCCCAGCGTCCGCATCGGATCGCCGACGCCCGGCAATTCAACCTTAATAACATCGGCACCGAAATCACCCAACAGCGTGGCGGCAAAAGGTGCCGAAATGAAGGTGCCCAACTCAAGAACACGCAAACCGGCCAAGGCCGGTTTTGCATCTGATTGGTTTCGAAGTTCGGATTTGGTCATTCCAGAACCCTTTTTTACAGCCCGTTTCAGGCGCCTGCGTACCGCAAACACAGGCATTAGCGAGGCCTGAAATAATTCCGATTGGGCAGTCCATGCGCATGTCCGCAGGGGGTTGCCGCATTCTCGTTTATTGTATACCTATTAACAGAAATTCCGACAACCAACAATCCGAGATTAGTTCTTATGGCCAATCCTCCAAATCGCCCCAAGGCCGCGGTGGTTGTCGCGACTGCGCTTCGACGGCAGATCGTTGGCGGTCAGATGAAAGCGGGCGAGAAACTTATGCCGGAAAGCGTACTGCAGGCCCAGTTCTCGGTGTCCCGCCCGACGCTTCGCGAGGCTTTGCGACTGTTGGAATCAGAATCCCTGATCACCATAAGTCGCGGAAAATATGGCGGTGCGCGCGTTTCATCTGTCGATCTGAACAACATCAGCAGCCAGGTCGGAGTGTTTTTGCAGATCAAGCGGACGACCTTGAAAGACGTATGGCTTGCCCGCACGGTAATCGAACCCCCCGCGGCGCGGCTTCTGGCGCTTTCTGGAGAAACGGCTGTTTTTGATCTTCTGGATGCCAATATCGTCGAAGCCCGTGAAGCCTCGAAACGGGACCTAATGCGATATGCCGACCTTAGCGCCGGTTTTTCTGGGATCATTTTGCAGCATTGTGGGAATAACACGCTGAGTCTTCTTGGGTCGCTTATATTCGATATCATTCGCAAACAACACGAACATATCACCGAGCGCACCCTTTCGAAGGCGCGGGTCGATACCCTCAGACAAGACAGCATCCGGAACCGCGAGGAGGCAGTCCAGTTGATGCGGCTCGGCGATGGAGCCGCAGTCGAGCGGTTTTGGCATGAACACTTGGAACGGATGCGCGACCTTGTACTTAGCGCATATGAAACGCCCGCGACTATTGATGTTCTCGACGAGCCCGCAAGCTAGATGGCAATTCGGTCCGCGACGTTCAACACCCTTGCCAGTTAGGCGGGCGTTTCTCGGCAAAGGCTTTTGCGCCCTCGCGGGCGTCCTGCGATCCGAGGATATGGCCCGTGATTTCGGCCTGTCGCTCGAACATCTGGTCAATTGGCCAATCGCGGCTTTCAACAATAACGCGCTTACTGGCCGCCACCGCCAATGGAGCGTTTGCGATGATCTTTCTAGCCAATTCGGTGGCAGCCTCCAGGGCGCAGCCATCGTCGACAAGTTTGTTGACAAGGCCAAAATGGTACAGCCGTTCAGCGCCAAGCATGTCACCGGTTAGCGCTGCTTCCATTGCGATCTGCTCGGGGATCCGTCGCGGCAATCGCATGAGCCCCCCAGCCATGGCCGCAAGACCGCGCTTTACCTCTGGAATCCCGAACTGGGCGGATTGTCCGGCGACAAGCAGGTCACAGGCGAGTACGGCCTCAAAGCCACCCGCTAGCGCGTAGCCCTCGACAGCCGCGATCATCGGCTTTTTCGGCGGCGTTTGGGCAATCCCTAATATGCCGCGCCCCTCGATGCGCGTGACCTCGCCACGTAGATAGGCCTTCAAATCCATCCCGGCACAAAAAGTTCCACCGGCACCCGTAAGAATGCCAACGCGAAGTTCGTCCCTCGCGTCAAGTTCATCCAACGCTTCGGCCACGCCCAATGTGACGGCGCGATTGACCGCGTTCTTCACTTCGGGGCGATTAATCGTAATTGTCACGATACCGTCGTCAATGTCGACCAAGACTTCTTCAGTTGTGCCACGCATTGGCTCAAATTCCCTCAGCAATATTGGTTATCCGCTGCATTGCTTCGACATATTCCAGCTGCAGACGATACATGACGTCACGCACAGTGGTTAGCTCGTTCATGACACCAACGCCCTGCCCCACGGGGAACGAATAAAGATCAGCCCGCTTTGCGCGAACAACGCGTGCGTGGGCTTCATTGTAAAGGATACCCTGAAGCGGCGTTGGTAGATACGCGGGCGCATCCGGGTGTTCCCAAGCTTCTGACAACTTGCTGCGCAACATTCTGACCGTCTTTCCAGTGCGGGCCTTGCGGCGCACCGCATCCTCGGTTCTGGCACTGAAGAGTACTTCGCGCTCGAATTCGTTTAGTTCGCTTTCGATCGTTCCGAGCCAGATCGAGCCGCACCACACGCCTTCTGCGCCGAGGGCAAGGGACGACGCGATGTGCTGTCCGGATGTGATACCACCGGCAGCCAGTACCGGAATGTCCGGCCCCACTGCCTCGACGACCTGAGGTACAAGGACAAATGTGGAAATCTCGCCGGTGTGCCCGCCGGCTTCGGTGCCTTGCGCGATCACAACATCTACACCCGCCTCTTTTTGGCGCTTCGCGTGGATCGGTCGCCCACAAAGCGCACCAATTGTGATGCCCTGTTCTTTGAGGCGTTTGACAATATCGGGCGGAGGAGCCCCAAGCGCGCTGACGACAAAGGTGACCTGTGGGTGCTGCAACGTTACATCGATTAGACGCCGTGCGCCCTCGGGCGTCATTTGGCCGCGGCCTTGGATAATATCGTTATGGACCTGCGACCTCACTTCGGGCGGCAGTTCCGGCACGCCCTCCTGTGCCAGAATCCTGTCCATGAATTCCCGGTGTTCGGCCGGGATCAGAGCCTCTACGTCTAGAGCTTTGGCCTCTGCCTTTGAATCATACCTAGTTGGGATAATCACATCGACGCCATAGGGCCTTCCGTCGACATGAGAATCAATCCATCTTAGTTCCGCCTCGAGCTGTTCTGGACCGAATGTCCCAGCACCAAGCACACCGAAACCACCCGCCTTGGTGACTTCAACAACAACGTCCCGGCAATGCGAAAAGGCAAAGATCGGCAGGTCACAGTTCATTCTTTTTACAAGATTGGTCAGCATTTCATGCGAAATCCAGGATGAAGGTTACGATCTGTGGAAAGGCCGTAAGAATGCCAACAATAACCAGATCCGCGGCGATGAACGGCATGACACCCTTGAAGACGGTCTGTACCGGGATATCTGGCCGGACGCCGCTGACGATAAAAGACACCAAACCGAAAGGCGGAGATAAGAGCCCGATACCGCATAGTTTGACCAGTACAACCCCGAACCAAATCGGATCGTAGCCAAGCGACATCATCAGCGGAAACACGATCGGCAGCGTCAACAACATCATTCCAAGCGCGTCGATGAACATCCCCAGAATTATGTAAAGTAGAAAGACGCAGATCAGTATCATGGTGGGAGAAAGGTTCAGCCCACTAACCGAATCGGCGATGTAGTTGGGCAGGTCTGCAAAACCGAGAAACAACACAAAGATCATAATACTCCAGACAAGTGTGAAAATCACAACCGTCAGCTTCGCCGTCTCGATCAGCGCCAGCTTGAATTCCGAGATCGCTGTCCGGTTCGCGATTGCCAGGAGTAGAACAAAGAATGCTGCTAGCGCGCCGGCTTCGGTTGGGGTGGCCCATCCGAATAGCATGGCAGTGAATACCAAAAGGATGACAACAAAGATTGGGATCACGCCTGGAATGCTGGCGAACCGTTCGCGCCAGGTATAGGCGCGGGTCCTTGGGCCAATCTCAGGAAACTTTAACGAAAGCAACGTGATCATGATCACGTAGACAATCGCGCTGAACACGCCCGGAACAAACCCCGCGACCAACAGTTTTCCAACGGATTGATCCGTGATGATCGCATAGACCACAAGCAGGGTGGACGGGGGGATCAACGAATCCAGGATTGAACCCGCTGCCACCGACCCGCTTGCAAGAGCTTTCGAGTAGCCCGCTTTCAACATTTCGGGAATAGCAACGCGTGCGAATACTGCGGCGGCGGCAGCACTTGAGCCGGAAACCGCACCAAATCCTGCGACGGCCAGAATGGTGGCGGAAGCCAGACCGCCAGGAAGCCAGCCAAACCATCGTCGCGCAGCCTCAAAGGCGGACTGAGTGATCCCGGCGAAATGTGCCAGATACCCGACCAAAATGAACATGGGCAGCACAGTCAAAGAATATGTGGTTCCCTTGGCGTGTGGTATTGTGCCTGCCGTCCGCAGGCCGGTTTCCCAGCCCAAGATCCAAACCAGCCCCATAAGACCCACGAAACCGGCGGCATACGCAATGCGCACGCCGAGCATCCCGAGCACCAACAATCCGATCGCACCGATCCCACCGGCCTCCAGAGGTGTTATATCCATTGTGCTCGCTTACCCCCAAGTCTTTCCGCCCGTGAAAACCCAAGGCGCTTTTTAGCCCTACTTTGCATTTTGTCCGGTCTCTTCTGAAACGGCCGGGCCATTATTGCCGAAGAATTCGCGCCACAGCGCAATCATCATTCGCAATCCCAGAAAAAAGAGTGCAATTGGAACGATCAGCTTGCCCGGCCAAATCGGAAGTTCGACATCCATACTGGTGTCGCCAATCTGCCAAGCCCTCAAAAAATTGAACCATGTCGCGTAAATCAGCGCACATACCAGAGCGAACCCGATAACAAGTCCGAAAACCTCGATGGTCCGCCGTGCCCAACCGACAAGCTTTTGGGGAACGAACTCCATCCGGATGTGGGCACCGACATGCTCAGCATAGCCGACTGCTGCAAACGCAAGTATTGCTGAGGCTTGCTCGACATAGTCGATGTAGCCACGGATCGGTGCGTTGAACGCATAGCGCGCAACCACTTGGAAAACAGCCGTTATCATCAGCGCAAAGATTGCAAAGGCCGCTATTGTTATCGAAATCTGCTCGACCCGGGTGACAATCCGATCAAGTGTACCCTTTGGATGCGGCAACACTTGAGCCCCTTCTATAAGATCGGGCCTGCTCATCAGGCGCGAACTGCGAATTGGAATTCGTGCAGCACGAAGTTGTTATTTGGCACTGAAATGGACAAGCGCAATCCTCAATACTTCACTTGATTTACCAGGCGTATGGTATCATACTAGTTGGTAGGATGAAAGTCTCTTCAGAATTTTTTTTGGGGGACTGGCACGAAAAACAATGCCAATGCAATGATGGAGGCGGACAGATTGAGTAGCGTTAGTCAGGGCGCTAAGGGGCCACTCTCGGGCATCAAGATACTCGACCTATCAACCATGATTCTCGGACCGCTTGCGACGCAATATCTTGGCTATATGGGCGCGGACGTCATCAAGATTGAAGCTCCATCGGGCGATCTTACACGCCATATCGGGCCGCGAAAGTCGCCGAATATGGGCGCCTTTTTCCTGAACTCGAACTTTAACAAGCGAAGCATAGTACTTGACCTGAAAAACCCAGCAAGCAAGCCAGTACTTGCGCGAATGATCGCGGAAAGCGACGTCGTATTTCACTCTATCAGACGTGAAGCGGCGGGCCGCCTTGGCCTGCTCTACAACGATCTTGCCGCGATCAATTCGAAGATTCTGTTTTGTCATGTCACCGGTTTTCTGAACAAGGGGCTTTATAGTGAACGCCCGGCGTATGACGACGTCGGCCAAGCGCTGTCTGGCCTTGCAAGTATGCTTGCCTCTGTCGCGGGGGAACCGCGCTATGTTCCAAATATAATGGCCGATAAAGTGACGGCCATTCATGCCGCATATGCTGTCGCGATCGGGTTGCTGCACCGGGAAAGAAGCGGTGCTGGACAAGAGATTTGCGTGCCAATGATGGAGACGATGGTCGGCTTCAATCTGGTCGAGCATATGTGGGGCAAAATGTTCGAGCCGCCACTGGGCCAGATGGGATACGAACCGATCCGCCAGTCGTCCCGCAGACCATGTAAGACCAAAGACGGCTACATCTGCATCATGCCGTACACGGACTCCCATTGGCGGGAATTCTTCGCCTTGGCCGATGCGACGGAGTTGTTGGAAAAGCCGATGTTTGCCACCTTCGCTGGCCGTCAGGCAAATATCATTCGGGTCTGGGAAGAAGTTCAGAGCCAAGTCGCCAAGAAGACAACTGCCACCTGGTTCGAATTGTTGGAAACATCCGATATTCCCTACGCCCCCGTGAACAGCATGGACGATTTGCTTGTCGAGCCGCACCTGGAAAGCGTCGGCTTCTGGAACATGGTTGATCATCCCAGCGAAGGACAGCTTCGTGTCCCCAATCACTCCATCAAGATGTCCGAATCTCCCGCCTCAATGCATCGCGTGCCACCAAGGCTGGGTGAGCATACCAAAGAAATCCTTGGTGAATTCGGTCTGCTCGACGACGAGATTGAACTATTGATTTCGACCGGCGCCGCAGTAGCAGAGGCAGTACCGCCAAAATTTTGAAGCTCACGAAAATCACGTTGAGCGAGAACCAAGAACGGCGACACCCCTAAAGGTGTCGCCGTCTTCAATCGTGAATGCCCAAGAAATTCACCTTGAACCTGGTTGTTTAGTTTGTCGCGCCTGCCGCAGCATTCATCAGAAGGTCAAGGATTTCTTTTCCGTCCTGACCATGTTCCGCAACCCATTCATCCCAGACAGGTTGTCCCGCGCCGGCCCGAAACGCGCTGATTTCCGCATCACCCAGTTCCAGTAGCTCGATGCCCTTTTCCTTGTAGGCGGCAAATGACGCTTCATCGCTCGCGGCAACAGCCGCGTTCAAAGCGGTGTAGCCCTCTTCGACGGCCCGGTTTACCAAGTCTTTGTACTGCTCGGGCAACCCTTCCCAAGCCTCGATATTGATAATCGTCGGAAAGCCGATTGTACCAAGCCCTAGGTTGGTCGTCACCCAATCGCCAACTTCATACGATTTATATGAAACATGGGCGTAATGTGGAAGGGCAACCAGATCCACCAGACCGCGATCAAAGGCATTGTAGATCTCGGGAGCCGGAAGGTTTGTCGCAACGACACCAATGTTCTCGAGCGCCTTGCCCTGAAGGCCCGCAACCCTAGCCCGTTTTCCATCAAGAGCGGCCAACGAAGTCGGTTGATCACCCTTCCCAATCAATTCGTAAGGAGGAAGGTAGTTCCCCATCAATGGAAACGCGCCCCAAGCACTGAATTCAGCCTGGATGCGAGGATCAGCGTGAAGCGCTTCATAGACATCACGCTGCACGTCGGCACCATTCAAAGGCAAGAACGGGAGGCCCATAACATTGTAAAGCGGAAGGCGCCCCGGCGTGTAGGACGCTACGATCAGAGCACCTTGAATCGAACCAATCTTGATCAGATCAAGAAACTCTTTTGGATCACCCAGTGTTCCGTAACCAAGCGTGATCGAAAACTTTCCGTTCGTCTCGGCTTCGATGAATTCCTTCATCCGTTCGAGATGTTGCGTCGCGGCACGCGGCTTACCAAACAGCGCGATCCGCCAATTGACCTCTGGCCCATCGACGTCGGCCGCCACTGGAGCCGATAGCATGGTGGCAACAGCGAGCCCCGCGATGCCGTTGAGAATTATTTTCCAACAAGATGATCTGAACATGAAGTTCTCCCCGTGATTCTCAGTTTATGGCCCGCGCAGCAATCTCATTCCAGCCACGCGAGACTGGTCTGGTAGTTTTTATACTGATTAAAACCTTATCATACTCATGAGTATAATCAACGATTTTCTTCCGGTGCTGGGCCCTCTCAAATGTGAAACCAGCTATCAACTCCGAAAAAGTTTCCTGCAATGCCCGCAGCACGTTCATGAGAACCAGAGCGGGGCAATCACTACAAATGATGTCTAACCTGCGCCTGCACCGTCCAAACCAGGTTCATGTCCCCGGCGACACCAAGGACTTGTTTTTGGCCAACTTCATGTCTTCACGGATCGAGATGCCGTATTCTCGTGGATCGAGCTCCAGCGAATAGCGTGGCGTGCCGGGGTATATCTGGGCAAGGCGGTCTTGTTCTGCCTTGTAGTCCGCGATCATCCGGTCTTTGTCAGGCAAGTCGATAAGTCCGGCAACAACGGATGCGAGCCATTTGGCTTGAATATCCATCATCCTGATGTTCGCTCCGCCGCTGACGTCAAACAAGCCTACGAAAAACAGCCCAGAGAAATCGGGATGAATGATTCGTTTATAAAGGTTGATCCGATGACCTTCGAGCGGCGCAACTGTCCCCGAAAGGAAATCGAAATCCACTTCGTAACCAGTTGCCGCGATCATGGCGTCGAACTCTAGTGATGAACCGTCCGCGAAGTGCACCTTCTTACCCTCAACGGATTGGACGCCGGGCTTTGCGCGGACACGTCCCCAGGCCATTCGCGCGAAGATGGTTGGATGGCTTGCCGGGTGCGTTTGCGATTTTGGGGAGGTCAGCCCCCAGCTTTCCATACTACCGTGAACAAGCCAGGTCACGAATTCCCGGACACGGCGCCGAATAGCCCATGGCACCCATGGCTTTTCGACCTTGGCCAGGAAACGCGACAGGGGAGCGCCAAGAAACATCCTTGGCATGATCAGGACCGGGGATCGTGCCGCCAACACGGTCAGGTGCGCGGTGGTGCTGACGTCGGCGGCAATATCCAGTGCGCTGTTACCAGCGCCAATCACCAGGACAGTCTTGCCTTCAAATGGTTCAGGAACCTCGTAGTCGAGGGCATGAAGGTAGTCGCCAGTGAAATCTTTTGAAAACGCTGGGTGAACGGGCTTCGCTTGGTGACCATTTGCAACGATCACAGCGTCAAACATTTCTTGCGTGCCATCGCCCAGTGTTAGCGCCCAGCCCCGATCTGTTGCCGGCGAAACGTCCGTGACTTCGGAATTAAATCGGATGCGATCGCGAAGCCCGAACTGATCGGCGTATTTTTCAAAATAGTGGCGCATCTCTTCATGTGAAGGATAAAGCGAGCCATCTTCGGACAGAGGGAAATCCCTGTAGCCAGTCACCCGTGCTTCTGAATTGATGTGTAGTGACCGATACGCAGGGCTTCGCCCATTGTCGTTGCGGTAGACCCAAAGTCCGCCGATGAAAGACCCTTTTTCAAAGATCACGACATCTTTTTGAATGCTCAACATGTGCTTGGCGGCACAAAGGCCCGCGGCGCCTGCGCCAATCACGGCAATTTTTTGAATAGGTCGACTCATTTCAGGCATTTCCTCTGTTCGTGCCGCCATCGGCCCCAAGGGCACGCGCTATCGCTTTGATCCTGTCTCGCCGGGCCCTTCCCGCAAGGTCCGAATCATAAGCGACTTGATCAAACCCGTGGTAGGCGCCTGGATAGACGTTGAATTCAACAGGTACGGCGGCCTGCTGAAGTTGCCGTGCAAACCTGCACGTCTCATCAAGAAACAGATCAAGGTCGCCAATATCGATGTAAGTTTCAGGAAGGCCCGACAAATCCGTCGCACGTGCGGGTGCAACATGCGGCAGGACAACTGCGGTACCAACGGTATCGCCCAGCAAATAGGACCAGGCCTCGATATTCGCGCCGCGGTCCCAGATACCCAGATCGGTAACCCGGTGACTGGACGCGGTCTCATTGCGATCATCCAGCATGGGATAAATCAGAATTTGGCATCTGATAGGCGGACCTTTTCGATCGCGTGCAAGCAGGGCTGTCCCGCAAGCCAAACCGCCGCCTGCACTGACGCCATAAAGAGCCAGGTTTTGCGCATCGATCTTTAGGTCCTTGGCATGCGCGGCGGTCCACAACAATGCCTCATAGCAGTCCTCAACCGGGCCCGATCCCGAGTTCTCAGGCGCAAGACCATAACCGACCGAGATAACCGAACAGCCGGTGCTTTCTGCCAGGTCGGCCGCGAATCCGTCGTCTGATCCGACGCTGCCCATGATCATCCCACCTCCATGGATATAGACAATGCCGGGGCGTATCGCATCGACACCGGCTGACCGGTAGTGACGCAACTGGATCGGGGGCGCGCCCCGGGATCGCGTGACCATGAAATCCTGCCGATCGACACGTGTGGCGTCTGGACCGCGCGCCGCCGAAATCGCCATAATCTCCTCAAAACGTTCGCGCCGTGCGTGCAGGTCCGAGATGCCGAAAAATCCGGCCGGTCCAACTACTTGCAGAAACTGTTCCAAGGGCCTGCGCAATTCTGGGTCAATCAATGCGTGTAGGTCCGCCGGCGGCACACTATCGACCATCGCTCAGCCCACCACACCCCGATCTTTCAGATCGGCGATTTCTGACTTACTCAACCCCAGCTCGGACAGAACCTCTTGGGTCGCGCCCCCAAACGGCAAGGCCGCCGCCGGAATGGCTGGCGGCGTGTTGCTAAAACGGGGCGCAGGGGCCGGCTGCAGTATTCCGTCGATTTCGCAAAAGGTGCCACGGCTGACATTGTGGGGATGATGGATCGCCTCGCTCATGGTCAAAACGGGCGCGAAACACGCGTCTGTGCCTTCGAGAAGTTCGCACCAGTACTGGCGGGTTTGACCGCGGAACACCTCTGCCAGTTTAGCCTTGGCCACTTGCCAGTTTTCGCTGTTCCATTGATCGGGAAACTCGGCTGGATCAAGCTGCACGCGAGTCAGCAATTCGCGAAAGAATTTAGGCTCCATCGCGGCAATGCTGACGTAGTGCCCGTCTGAAGTTTCGTACACATCATAGAAATGCGCGCCACCGTCATTCATATTCGCTTCGCGTCGCTCGTCCCATTTCCCGTTGCCAAGCAGTTCGTACATCATGGTCATCAAGAGCGCCGATCCATCGATCATAGACGCATCAACCACCTGTCCCACACCCGTGCTGCGCACAGACAGAAGCGCGGCAAGAATCCCCATTGCCAATAGCATCCCACCGCCGCCGAAATCCCCGACCAGATTCAACGGGGGAACCGGCTTTGCATCCCGCCGCCCAATATGGGCGAGCGTTCCCGACATGGCGATAAAGTTTAGGTCGTGGCCCGCAGCCTGAGCGAATGGCCCTTCCTGACCCCATCCGGTCATCCGACCATAAATCAGACCAGGATTTTTTTCGAGGCACACGTCAGGGCCCAAGCCTAGGCGCTCCATCACTCCGGGCCGGAACCCCTCGATCAGCGCATCGGCCCCCGCGATCAACCGCATTAACAATGCCACGCCGTCTTTCGATTTGAGATCGATCGCTATCGAACGACGCCCGCGGGAAAGGGTCCCGGTGGTCATCTGGGCGACGGGGTCTGCGGATCTGTCGTCGACCATCGAAGGCCTGACGACGGAAATAACCTCGGCGCCCAGATCGCTTAACAGCATTGCGCAAAACGGCGCGGGACCGATACCTGCCAGCTCTATGACTTTTAGCCCGGATAGTGGTCCCGGCTTACCAGTGGGTTTAGTAGAATTGGGCAACGTCACAGCACCTTTCGAACAATGGATTTCATCGCCAACTCCCGCACCAGAGCGCGCGAAAGTTTGCCAGTATCGGTCCGCGGTAACGGATCATCGGTGATGACGAAGTATTCAGGGATCTTGAATGATGCGATCTCGCCCCTGCAAAAGCTGTGCAGGTCATCTTGGGTCAGCGCGGAATCGGGCGAGCGGCGCTTGACACACGCAACGGCGACCTCGCCTTTCGCATCGTCAGGGATTCCGACCAGTGCGACTTCGGCAATCTTGTCGTGTTGACGCAAGAATTCCTCGACTTCGGCAGGTGCAATGTTGATTCCACCACAACGGATCATTTCGCTTGCGCGGGCGACAAAATGCAGGCAGCCCTCTTCGTCTAGATAGCCCAAGTCGGAGGTGAGGAATTCTCCGTCCTGTGAAAATGCCGCCATTGTTGCATCTGGCTGATCGACATAGCCCGAGGTAACCTGACCGCGTACCGCAATCTCACCGACCTCGCCTACGGCCATTGGTGCACCGGTTTTGGCTTCTCGGATCACAACCTTGTTCGAAGGCAATGGCGGCCCTTGGCATGCCATCTTACGCTCAAGCGGCCAATCCCAAGGTGTCACACAGCACCCACCATATAGCTCTGTCGAGCCATAGGCATTGCAGATATTCTTAACCCCAAGCTTGAGTGCGGCCTGCTCAACGTCAGCTGGCGAACCGATGGTCATTCCCTTCCTCAATGTGCTTGTTCGCGAGGGCTCGAACCCGGGATCGGCCAGGATCGCAGCGGTAATATTGGGCAGGGTATAGGCAACTGTGCATTGCCTATTTTGTATCAAGTCAAGCGCCTCATCCGGCGAAAATACCTCTTGCAGGACCAAGGTAGCTCCGCTTACCAGCCCCACCAACAAGGCGTTGGCGCCGCCATAACTCCAGAATAGTGGCACAGGCACCCAAATCACATCTTCTGCCACCACCGACATCCGCTCAGCGATTTCACGAGCGTGTTGAACGGCGACAGCGTGATGAATGGGGACCGCTTTGGGGCGCGCTGTAGATCCCGATGTGAACATGACAAAAATCGCCTGCTCGTCGAATGCGTCGGACCGGGTGTCATCCGGTTGAACAACTTCCAGATCTTCCATGGCGCGCAATCCACCGGGCACTACGAGGCCGTCATTGACCAATACGATATGCTTCAGATGCGGAAAATCGGTCGACGCCCAGGTCTTCGACGTGCTGCGCCAGGCCTCGGGCACAAGTTCGCCGATCATAGCGGCGACATCGGTGTCTCGAAACTGCGACAGCGCGATCAGAATCTCGCACTCCGACTGTTCAAGCATATCTTTCAGGTCCCACTTTCGGGCCCAGGTGTTGAAGGTGAAGATTGTTGCTCCCAGTCTGATCGCGGCCAGCGAAGCAACCACCCACTCCAGCCTATTGGTGCACATCAACCCGACTTTAGAACCGCGCCGCACGCCATGTGATGCCAAGCCATTGGCCAAGGCACTTACCCTATCGTTTAGTTCGGCATATGTCAGATCACCACCCAACGTCCGGAGCGCATATCGCCCACCCTGCGTCTGGGCGTGCTGATGCAGGATGTCGGGCAATAATTGGTCGTGTGCATTGGTCATCTTCTGGTCCTTAGTTACAAGCGTATCGTCAGGCGTTCGGCCATCATCGGGGCGGCAATCGTACCGCCCCGTCCAGGCGAATAACCTCGCCGTTCAGCATCTTGTTGGACGCGATATGTCCCAACAGGGCCGCAAATTCGCGCGGATGTCCCAACCGTGAGGGATAGGGAACCTGCGCGGCTGCGGAAGTACGCGCCTTTTCCGGCATTGAAGCCAGAAGCGGTGTGTCGAATAGGCCAGGCGCTACTCCGACCACGCGCACCCCGAAGCGTGCCAACTCGCGCGCCGCCGGTAGCACCATTCCTGCGACCCCTGCCTTGGCGGCGGCATAGGCAACGTGACCAATCTGCCCGTCAAATGCAGCAACCGAGGCAGTCAACATGATCACCCCTCGATCCCCACCGACCGCTTCGTTGCGCGACATCGCATGCCCTGCGATGGCCAGAACGTTGTAACTTCCAAGCAAGTTTACATCGAAAGTCGAACGCACTTTTTCCGCGGAACCCGGCCCATCGTCGTCAAAAAGCTTGGCTGGCGGGCCAATGCCAGCCGCGGCAACGGCGATGCGCAGGTTACCCTGGCTTTGCGCTGTCTGAACGGCCAAAGCGACATCGGCGACAACTGTAACGTCGCCAGGGGAAAAGCGCACATCGTCGCCCATACTTTGGCTAAGCTTCGCGCCATTTGATGCCGGTAGATCCATGATCACCACGGCAAAACCTTCCGCGTGAAAGTTTTCGACCGCTGCTCGGCCCAAGCCGGAAGCACCGCCCGTCACCAAGACCACACTCTTTTCGTGTATTGGGCCAACCATCAAACGTTCTCCTCGGAATTCAAACTTGACTCTGTGTCGGTGGCGGCATGTCTGCCTATCTCGTATTCGTCCAGATTGGCTTTTTGCACAAGTTGCCAATAGTCGACAATTTTGAAGGGGTTATTGACCACCACGCGGCCGCGCGAATTGCGGTAATAGACATCCATCCCTTGATGGGTCCAAACCATGTTCTCGTGTGCGGCATCGACCTTGGCATTGTACGCGTCGTGAACCTCCTGACGGCATTCGACCGATGCAACGCCGTGATCAACCATCTGCTCAATCAGGCTCATGAGGTAGTGCATCTGCAATTCGAGCATGAAGATCAGGCTGCCACCATGTCCGAACTGAGTGTTGGGTCCATAAAGACAGAAGAAATTGGGGAACCCGGGAACCAGGGCACCGAGATAAGCGCGCGCATCGTCACCCTTCCAAACATCCTCGAGGACCTGGCCATCCCGCCCGACGATCCGCATCGGGGCCAAAAACCGAACGACATCAAAGCCAGTCGCAATGACTATGACGTCAACGTCAAACTGATCGCCGGTCTTGGTTTCAATGCCCGTTTCGGTAATCTGCGAAATGGCATCCGTGACAAGGGTGACATTGTCGCGAGCCATTGTGCGAAACCAACCATTGTCCAGCAGCATCCGTTTTCCGAATGGCGGATATGTCGGCAGAACCTTTTTCAGAAGGTCCGTTCTATCTCCGATTTCGGATTCAATGTAGCGAGTAAAATAGCGCCGATGTGCATCGTTGATTGCGTTGATCGAACGTTCTGGGTGTTCCCAATTTGGGTCCTTTTGCAATGACTCATAGATGCGATCATTAAAGATCCAGGCAAGCCGGATCCGGTACCATTTTTCGTAGAGCTGCACGTTTTCAAACAGCCATCGAACACTATTGGGAATGTCAGTCTTGAACTGTTCAAATGGTGCCGCCCACTGCGGTGACCTTTGAAAAACGACCATTTCCTTGACTTTGTCCACTACGGCCGGCACCAACTGCATCGAGCTGGCTCCGTTGCCAATTACGGCGACCCGCTTGCCGTTCAAATCAAGCGTGTCATCCCATCTCGCCGTGTGCACGACGGGCCCGAGAAACTGATCAAGGCCGGGAATGTTGGGCCATTTGGGTTTGTTGAACGCACCCACCGCACTCACGAGTAAATTGGACTCCGTGAACTCTGTCTGTCCGTCGCCGTGGCGTAGTTCAACCTGCCACAGACCGGTGGTTTCGTCGAATGCGGCACCCGTGACTTCGACGCCAAATTGGATGTGCCGCACAAGGTCAAATTCCTCTGCCACACGGGTGAAATACGCCTTTAACTCGCTCTGCGCCGCAAAATATCGGCTCCAGTTGTTTCTTGCGAAAGAAAAGCAGTAGAGGTGGCTCGGCGTGTCGACGCCAGCGCCAGGATAATGATTTTCGTGCCAAACCCCACCGATCTCGGTATTTCGTTCGAAGATTGTGAAAGGAATGCCCGCCTTATGAAAATTCACCGCGGCGCAAAGCCCGGACGCCCCCGCTCCAACAATGATCGCCCGAAAGCCTTCGGGAATCTCTTGCCGCATATCGGGCACCTTCGACATGGTCCCGCCTGCGTCAGCACCCAATTCGTGAAGGATCATGTCAGCATAGCCAATCGGGACAGGTTCCCCCATGGAAACCCCAAGCATCCTGACCAGCAGCTCTTTGGACGGCGCCGCAATCGCTGCCGGATTTCCAGCTTTCCAGTCCAGGATGGCGCTCATTGCGCGCTGACGGATATCGTCTTGAAGTGCAGGATCAAGGCCTCCAGTGTCGTTGTTGCCAAGGCCTTTGGTTTGAGAGGGCCGATATGGCTCTTCAAGCCACTTCAGCTCTCCGGTCAAATGAACGACGAGCAAAAGAAGCGTCGGAATATTCGCCTGCGCAACAGCATCGCGCAGATTCTCTGCAAAAGCGTCAGGGATTTTGTCAGCGTCAATTGAGGTTGGGTTCATGTTCCGTTTTCCAGTCTGCGGCTGCACTCGCAGCCCTTGGGCAGAGAGCGGAGGCCTGAAAATAGTTCATGGCGCCGCTGTGTTCGTTGCAAAATACTCACTGTGGATGATGTCTGGGTTGGCCAAAGCCTCCTCGCGGTCCACCTCGAGTACAATTTCCCCTGCCGAAAGCACGTAAGCACGTTCGGAGATCTTCAAGGCAGCTTCGACATTTTGTTCCACAAGAACGATTGTCGTTCCCAGAGCGCGAACATTTTGGGCTGCTTCCAATACTCCCTCGACGAGCAAGGGCGCCAAGCCCCACGAGGGCTCGTCCAGGATCATCAGTCGGGGTTTGGCAACCAAGGCCCGCGCGATGGCGACCATCTGTTGTTCGCCGCCACTTAGCGCGCCACCTTTGTTTTCAAGTCGGTTCTTGAGTGGCGGGAACACATCAAGCACCCATTTCCATTCTGTCAGACCGGCACCTTCGGCCCCGATGCGCAGGTTGTCAGTGACCGTCAGCCCTGCAAACAATCGGCGCCCCTCAGGCACTAGTCGGATCCCGCGTCGTGCGATGACCTGTGCCTTCGAATTGGTCAGGTTTTCTCCATCGAAAGTAATCGACCCCGATGTCGCCTTATGCAGCCCAACGATGGTTTCCAACAAAGTAGTCTTGCCCGCCCCGTTTGGTCCAAGGATCGCCACGATCTCGTTCTGTTCGACAGAAACCGAGACACCGTGCAGAACAGGACCCGCCCCGCGGACAACGGTAAGATCATTGATTTCCAACAACTTCATTTGACCGAACTTCCCAAATAGGCTTCTTTCACCGACTTATTATTGGCCACGTCACTGGGCGTTCCGGCCGCGATCACCCTGCCCCGGTCCAGCACCGTGATGTGATCTGCCAGGTTCATCATTACGCGCATCAAGTGTTCAACAAACAGGACAGTCATGTCCGGATGCGATCTGGACAGGTTCCTAACAGTTTCGGCCAATGCATCGATTTCCTCTGCGCCAAGACCGGACATCGGTTCGTCCAGAAGCAAGATGCGCGGGTTCTGTGCCAAGGCTCGAGCCACTTCTGCCCGACGCTTTTCGGAGCCATTTAGGCTGTCCCAGCGGCGCAGCTGCTGGCCTGCTAGCCCGGTAGCGTCCAGCGCTGACTGCGCCTCGGTCTCGGGATCGGAGGTGCGTCCACTCGCCAAGGCAGCGACATGAACGCTGTCCCAAACCGAAAGGTCCCCCAATGGGCGCGGTATCTGAAATGTTCTGGCAATGCCAGCACGGGCAAAGCCAAAGGGCGGCAATTTGCCAAGTGGCACACCATCCAATTGAACCTTGCCCGCATCAGACTGGATCGTGCCGGTCAGCATGTTGATCAACGTTGTCTTGCCGGCGCCGTTGGGGCCGATCAACCCATGGATCTTTCCCGCTTCGAGCTGGATCGTCACATCTTCGACGACAGTTAGCCCGCCAAAACTTTTGGTTAGCCCGCTGGCGTGCAACACCGTTGCGTCCGCTCGGGTTCCGCCCTGTGCGGTTGACCGTGCAGAACTTGTCGCCATAAAGACCGCGCCAGTTACGGTAGGGTCGATCTTAGGCTCGTCTGGCTTCGCCACATCGTCATTGTTGCGCCAGACCAATCCACGCGGCAGATACAATACGGCCACGACCAACATCAAGCCAAAGGCAATTCCGTCGATCCCCGGCAGTCCACGGAATAGTTCCTGCGCAAAGGTCTCAATTGAAGTCACCAGAACCGAGCCGACCAATGGCCCCCAAAGCGCACCGACCCCCCCGAGAAACCCCATCAGTATGATACGCAGGTTGGTACCCATTCCAAAGACGGTTTCCGGTTGAATGAACAACTGAAGCTGTGCGTAGATTCCGCCTGCAACCGCCGTAACAACCGCGCTCAGGCCGAGGGCAACAACTTTTACAGCCATCGTGTTGATCCCAGACGCTTCGGCAGCGACCTCATCATGGCGCACAACGGACAACATTTGTCCCAAGCGGCTGCGCATCAAAAGGGCTGTGCCCGCCAAGGTAAGCGCCAAAAAGGCCCCTGCGATGCCAGCAAACCAAAGGGGATCCCGGAAGCTAAGCAGATACAGGCTGTCCTTGCGCACGAAGCCATAAAGCCCAGTGGTGCCGCCGAGAAAATCAATGTTGGAGACTATGACCAGCAGAAGTTCGGACATGGCGAACAGGATCAAAGCAAAATAGATGCCGTGAATCTTCAGACGCCACGAAACCCACCCCACAAGTGTCGCGAGCAAAGCAGAGGCAGTCGCGCCTAACGCAATGCCGATCCACGGTGAACCGCCAAGCTGAACAGACCATACCGCTGCCCCATAGGCGCCTAGGCCAAAGAATGCGGCATGTCCCAACGACGGCTGGCCTGCAAAGCCGCTGACAATGTTCCAGCCGGAAACCGCCAACGCATAGATAAGGCAAAACGCCAATAGAAGGCTGCCATAGTCCGAGGTTGTCGCATAGGCTGCACCGGCGACAGACCCAGTAATGACGACCCATAGCCGGTATCTCAACCACGCGCTCACCAGATTTCCCGGCGATTTCTGTACTGCGGCGGCTTTAGTTGTTGCCATGATCAATGCTCCTTGGACCGATAGATCAGGTCTTCGCGCTTTCCGCCGAACAAACCGTAGGGGCGGAACATCATCACGATGATCAGGATCACGAACAACAGGGCGCCCTCAAGCGAGCCGGGTAACAAAAGCCCGCCTACACCGATGACCACTCCAACAATCAGCCCAGCTATTCCGGCACCGGCGATGCTGCCCAAGCCGCCAATTAGAACAATGACGAAGGCGTTTACCATGAAACGATCGCCAATAAAGGGGCTGGCCTGGAAAATCGGCAGTACCACCGCCCCAGCAAAGCCAGCCAGCCCGCACCCCAGCCCAAAGGCAAAGCGGTCAACCCGTTTGACATCAATACCCGCCAATGCGGCTGCAACGGGTTCGGACGACGTGGCGCGCATGAACCGCCCCATCTTGGTGTATTGAACGACATAGACCAGAAAGACGACCGATGCCGCCGCCAAACCAAAAGCGATGATCCGCGATACGGGCACAATGATCTCACCAAACCGTAAGGTTTCATGGCTCCACAACGCGGTTGTCGCGCGAGGAGCAGCGCCCAGAGTTGCAACGACCAGGTTCTGAACCGCGACCGCAATTCCGAAGGTGGCAATCAACGGCAGAACCGGATCAGACCCGAGTAGACGCTCAAGGAGCGTCCCCATCAGGAACCAACCCACAACAAACAAGGCGGCAAAGGCAACGAATGCCCCCAGATAGGGATCGAGACCGAACTGTTCTCTGAGAAACAGGGCCAGATACGCACCCAGCATCAGAAAGACGCCCTGAGCGAAGTTGATGACGCGCATGACGCTGAACTGGACAGCCAGCCCCATCGCGATGATGCTGAAGATCCCGCCGATAAGTAGGCCAGACACAATTCCTTGAGGAAGAAGTTCCATTTTTCGGGTCAATCCGTAAAGTGAGTCAGGAGACGTTCCGGGCGCAGCGTAACCGCGCCCGGACACAGACCTTAGTTCGAGCCGATTTCGTAAGTTGCGAAAGGATCGGGGAACACAGGCTCGACCTCACGAAGTTCGAGGGGCCAGACGATCTTGGCCTTACCGTCGATCAGCTGGGTCATTGGAGATTTGACGCCTTGGGTTTGGCCTTTTTCATCAAAGGTAATCGGCCCATCGATCGGCATCAGGTGAGATTCCAGCGAGGTTTGCTCCAGCGCCGCCCGAAGCGCGGGCCCATCGACGGTTCCGGCACGCTCAAGCGCATCCACAACAATTAGTGTTGCCTGATAGCCCTGTGCGGCGTGGGTGCTGGGTTCGTTACCGTATTTGGCCTTGTAAAGGTCAACGAAGGTCTTCCACTCGTCGCTGCTTGGGTCGTACCAATAGGAAACATCGCCAATGTTTTGTGACAGTTCCGGCATTGCCGCGATAAACTCCGCGTTCGAAAAGGCTGCAGCGATACCCATCGAGAATGGCGGGCGGAATTCTTGCGCTTGCATCGTCCGCACGATCTCCAGGCTTTGAGATACCAGCGCGCTGATGATCAGAACGTCTGGTTTCGCCTGTTTGGCCTGAATGATCGGAGTTGAAAAGTCAGTTGCCCCGAAAGGCGCAGAGACGACTGAAACGAGTTCCATGCCCTCTTCTGCCAACCGTTTTTCTAGGATTTCGGTGAGAGATTTATAGGCTGAAATCTCCAACCGGAAATGTGCAACGCGCTTGATCGGAATACCGGACGACGCCGAAAGACCTTTCAACGCATCAATCGCGCCATCCACACTCATGGCGACATCCGCATGGGCCCGAAACGTGTAGGGCAGATCGCGTTCAGTGATAAGCGGGTCAGCGGCCGCAGTGATCACCAGCGGAATTTCGTTGCGCTCCGAGATAGGCTGGATGGCCAGCGCGACACCGCTCGACATCGTACCAAGGAAAGCAGCAACACCGTCGCCTGCCATGCGCGTCGCTTGGATCGTCGCTTTTTCCGGGCTCGCGCCATTGTCTTCCGAGATGATCTCGATCATCGCGCCGCCCATGGATTTGATGCCGCCAGCCGCGTTGATCCGCTCGGCCGCCACAACAACGCCCTGGTGGGCTTCTCTGCCCTGCACCTCAAGCGGCCCAGACAACGGGTGAAGCGAACCAAGTTTGACGCTGTCTTGCGCCAGGGCCAAACCTCCGCCAAAGGCCAAAGCCGCTGCAAATGTGGACGCAGCCAAGGTCAGTCGCCGTCTTGTTAAGCCCATCTTTGATCCGCGCTCGTGTCTTCTGTTGTGATCATGTAGTTTCATTGACTTGGATCCTCTCCATGTTGAATTACGCTTCTATTTCGGTTGCGAAGCTTTGGACGCCGCAATTTCTCGCAGCTTGAATCGCTGCACCTTGCCTGTTGCGGTCGTTGGCCAGTCGTTGACGATGATGACTTCACGCGGGACCTTGAAGTCTGCCAGAAGCCTTCGGCAGTGGGCGATAAGGTCGTCCGGGGTCGAAGTCGCACCTGGCACCAGTTCGATGAAAGCCACAGCCACCTCGCCCAGCCTGTCATCGGGACGCGATACGACGTGTGCTTGTTTCACGTCTTGGTGCGCAGTTAGGCTGTGTTCGATGTCGGCCGGATGAACATTGTTACCGCCGACAATAAATTTGTCTGTCAGGCGACCTGTGATTGAAAGGTAACCATGGCCGTCAAACACCCCAAGATCCCCTGTGTAAAACCATCCGTCTGGCTTCAGCACAGCTTGCGTGGCCGCTTCTTCACGGTAATAGCCCTTCATGACAAGGTAGCCGCGCACCCGAATTTCACCTTCAGTTCCTGCGCTTTCAGGTTCCCTGGTCTTTGGGTCGACAACTTCGACCTCATATCCGCCAAGCGGCCGGCCTTTACCTGCAATCAGAATGTCTTGCGCGTCTGTGCGCCCACCCACCACAGTGACAGCCGTGTTTTCGGTCATGCCATAGACGGGCAAAAGCGTTTCCATGGTCAGGCGGTCACGCGCGCCGGCGAGCACCTCGGCCGGGATCGTTGCCCCGCCGATCCAGCCAATCCGCAACGATGACCGATCGAAATCATTCAGGTCCGGGTGCCGCAGGATATCAATGAAATGAGTCGGCACGCCCGACATCACCGTGACACCTTCGCGCGCGATCAGTTCAAGCGCGTGGCGGGGATTCCATTGATCAAGCTGGATCAGGGCCCCGCCTTTGATCATGGCCAGCAGAAAACTGGAAAACACCCCAGCTACATGAAACAAGGGCAAATGGCCGAGGATCCGATCTTCCGGACCGATCCCCATATGGTCCGCAAGCGCGCGCAACATACGCAATGCGTTATGCGTATGCATAACGCCCTTGGGGTTGCCTGTCGTGCCAGACGTGAAGACCACAATCACAGTGTCATCGGGTTGGGTTTGAGTCTCAGCCCGGCCGAGCTCCGCATCACTGACCAGCGCTGCAGTCGCTGCGAATTCCTCGAACGACTGCAAGCCTTCCAACGCTGACCCGTCAACAATAACTCGGGCCAGTTTGGGCAATTTTGTGGATGAATGGCCATCCCAATCCGGGCAAATCGTGCTGAAGGCTTCGGCGTAATCTACACCCAGGAATTCCCGCTCGATGACCAATGCACGGGCCTCTGACTTTTCAAGAACATATGCGGCTTCTGTAGGCTTGTAGCGTGTGTTGATCGGCACCGCGGCGGCCCCAATCCGCATCGCGCCCAACCAGAACAAGAGCCACTTGGGATGGTTTGGCATCCAAAGTGCAACGTGATCGCCTCGCGATATCCCGCCAGCCAAGAGCGCCTTCGCGAGAACCCGGCTTTGGTCTCTAACGTCGGCCCAGGTCAACCTGGTATCGCCATGCACAATTGCAGGCGAAGATCCTAGAGAACTGGCCGTCGCATCAAACTGTGCGATGAGGCTCAGTTGTTCCGCCGTTTTGACCGAGATGTCCCGGATCACTGAATTTCCCTCCTTCGCTCGATTCTCATCGAAACACGTCAGTCGATTTCGATCACAACGATCCAATTCGCGCCGGCGCCTGTGGGACAAACTTACTCAATTCAATTCATCTGTCAACTAGCAAGTTGGTATTCGTACTAATGAGTATCTTTCTGACTTCGTCAGTATTGATCCTCCCCCCAATTGCGGTCCGCTTACCAAATTTGTTGAACTCTTCGTACGCACCATGTTTTTTGTTTTTTACAAAAAAGGTCTTTGCATGAAGTTGGCCATTTGGGAAATAGTTGGTCCATTTCCCCTCACGCATACCTTTATACACACGCCCATGATTTTTTATTGTTCCGCAAAGTGGCTCATCGCTAAATTTTTCATAGTAAATCAAGTTTCGTCTAACTAAATCCGCTATTTCAAATTTTCTATCTTGGTTACATTTTGCTTCGTAAACAATTTCTTCTAAGGATCGAATGCTATTTGTTTCCGCCAACAAACAATTTACGAATTGAATAACAATGAAAGGAACAATTAGGAGGCTTTTGAAGAGATTTCGATACATATAGTGCAGGTAGTCATAATGATTTAAATTTTCAATAAATACTAACACCTCAGCTCAGATAGCTCTGCGAGATCATCTCTAAATCTTTTAACTGCTTCATCGACGCTTGCATCCAAATACAACAATTCAAAAATCACCTGAAGAATTTGATGAAACGGCAGGTTCTCGTCGGAGTCCCAGATGCGCCTAATAGTCTGACCAGTAGCAGATGCGTATGCCGCAGCTACCAATGAAACTAGAATATCAATTCGGGCTTTTTGGGGGCGACCTTTCTTAATTTTTGGGCCACGCAAATCGTTTTTTATTCTGTCAGATAATTTGCGTCCATGTATGACGATCCGCTCGCGAATATCTTTGGCATAAGCCATTATGCCAATGTTATCGTCAGCGCTGGGCATGTGGGGGAGTGGTGTCAAGTCTTCAAGTATAGCAATTGTCCCAGCGCTGGCCTTCCCTATCACATTTAAAAGTGTGTACTTTGGCCTTCTCGCTAGTCGATTAATTTCACGAAGTTCCTTCGCAACGATTTTTGGTTCATCTGTCTCTAAAAATATTTGGGCGGACGAATAGGCGCGGCGACAAAACTGATCAAAATATTCTCTTGGTATATTATGTTCGTATTGCTGAAGTGCGCTTTGCAATTCCTCAAAGGTTACTGCTGTCTTGGGCTTAGCTTTTTCATTCATGAGAGACTAGCTCCTGAATAAAATTACCCCACTTTTGCAAAGCTTTCCGTCGATCCTCCAAATATTCGCCATGTTGATAAACGGCAGCTACCCCACGAACCTGTCCCGTTACATGATTCAAGATCTTATCTATTATGACGGGACTAATACCAAGCCGTTCCGTGCTGTGAGTAGCAAAACTGCGTCTTATGTCATGGAAACGCCAATTATTTACGCCACTTACAATATCAAGGCGTTTTTTAATTTTGCTGAAACCCGACACGGGAGTTGTTCCGTTTGTAGTGAAAAGCAATGTTTGCCCCTCTACTCTTGGTAGAACTTCAATTATACTCATCGCCTGATCTGATAATTGAATTTGGTGAGGCCTTTTATTTTTGGTACGACTTGAGGGCAGGTTCAGTGCGCGATCAGCAATAACAATTTCAATCCAGTTTGCTTGTGATACTTCTCTAAGGCGCGCGCCCGTTAAAAAAAGCAGTTGAAATATCGGTCCCCATGGATAGCCAATTTGTGTGGATGCGGACCATATGGATTTGATCTCATCGATATTTAAAACCCTATCGCGGACTTTTTCTTTTGATGGAGGCTTTATGGTTTCTGCGGGCGATTGCTCTAAAATGTCTCTTTCACGGCACCAAGAAAAAAATCGTTTTGTGAATGCCAACACGCGATTAGCAGCTACTGGGCTGCCATCATCCAAAATCTTGTCGATCATTCTGATTAAGTCTCGTTTTTGAATGGAACCAACTGGTATCGCGCCTAAAACAGGTACAGCGTGGCGGTACATTGCCACCCTAACTTGGTGAACACTTTTATTTTTCGCCTGATCTTTTTTTAGCCATTCATCTAGGACAACTTGAAACGGGTCTTTTATCCTCTGACCTGCGGCAAGCCCGCTTTCCATTACAGAAAGTACTTCTGGCGCTTTCAAGCGAGCTTCGGCCAGAGTCAGCTCTGGATATCTACCAAATGTAGATCGAAGCATGCGTCCTTTTACGCGGCGCATAATGAACCAGCTCTTTGTACCTGATGTTGCGACTCGTAATCCTAGACCTCGCACACTTGCGTCAAAAAGGTCGTATCGCTTCTCAGCTGGTTTTGCTTTTCTTATGGCAAGTTCGGTCAGTGGGTTTCGTGCAAGCTTTGGCATAGATATCTTTGGGTTACAAATGGGTTACAAAATAGATAAGATTCCACGCAATGCTATACAATGCTGTGAAGTACTAAATGTATGTTTTAAATGATGTAAATATAGATTTTGGGATATGATGAAATCTGATAATAATACATATCATGTAACTTCTAATCAGTAGGTTCGGGGTTCGAGTCCTCGTGGGATCGCCAGTCAACATCCTCTTGCTTGCCGCGTTTCCAAACCGTAAATTTTGGAAGTGGCTTGAGCACCGGCACAATCCTTATGTTTTGAATTCTGCTTAAATAATCAAATATGATATGGTCCAACTGTGATTATCGCACATACTCGAAATAACAGTGTATCGGTTACCCCCATTGCCCCATTCTTTGCAATCGGGTAACACGTCCCAAAACCAATCTTCAGTGCGGAGCAACCCATATGGCATCTTATCAATACGTCTATCACATGCAGGGCGTGTCCAAGACTTATCCCGGTGGGAAAAAATGTTTTGAAAATATCCACCTGTCCTTCCTCCCCGGCGTGAAAATCGGTGTCGTTGGTGTCAACGGTGCGGGTAAATCGACCTTGATGAAAATCATGGCCGGCATGGACAAGGATTACACAGGCGAAGCATGGTCCGCCGAAGGGGCCAAGGTGGGGTATCTGCCGCAGGAACCAAAACTGGACGAAACGCTCAACGTACGCGACAACGTGATGCTGGGTGTTGCCGCGAAAAAGGCAATCCTTGATCGCTATAACGAATTGGCGATGAACTATTCCGACGAAACCGCCGATGAAATGGCCGCGCTTCAGGATCAGATCGACGCCGAAAATCTGTGGGATCTGGACAGCCAAGTTGATGTATCGATGGAGGCACTGCGCTGCCCCCCTGATGATGCGATGCCTGCGAACCTGTCGGGCGGTGAACGCCGCCGCGTGGCGCTGTGCAAATTGCTGTTAGAAGCGCCTGACATGTTGCTGTTGGACGAACCGACCAACCACTTGGACGCGGAAACCATCGCGTGGCTGCAACAGCATTTGATCGATTACAAAGGCACGATCCTGATCGTCACCCACGACCGTTACTTCCTTGACGACATCACGGGTTGGATCTTGGAATTGGACCGTGGTCGCGGCATTCCATACGAAGGCAACTATTCCAGCTGGTTGGAACAAAAGGCCAAGCGTCTGGAACAAGAGGCCCGCGAAGACAAAACGCGCCAGAAAACATTGGAACGCGAATTGGAATGGATGCGTCAGGGTCAAAAGGCCCGCCAAGCCAAACAAAAGGCGCGGATCAATGCATATAACGAATTGGCCAACCAATCCGAGCGTGACAAAATCACCCGCGCCCAGATCGTCATTCCGAACGGTCCCCGTTTGGGCGGCAAAGTGATTGACGTGGACGGTTTGAAAAAGGCGATGGGTGACAAGCTGTTGATCGAAGACCTGACCTTTGCCCTGCCCCCCGGTGGCATCGTGGGCGTGATCGGTCCGAACGGCGCGGGTAAATCCACCCTGTTCAAAATGCTGACAGGTCAGGAACAACCCGACGCAGGAAATGTGACCTATGGCGATACGGTTCAGCTGTCTTATGTCGACCAATCCCGCGATGATCTGGCCGATAATGACACCGTCTGGGAGGCGATCACAGGCGGCGCGGAAATCATCCAACTGGGCGACGCCCAAGTCAACAGCCGCGCCTATTGTTCGGCCTTTAACTTCAAAGGCGGCGATCAACAGAAAAAAGTATCCCTGCTGTCAGGCGGTGAACGCAACCGTGTCCACATGGCGCGTTTGCTGAAAGAGGGCGGCAACGTCCTGCTGCTCGACGAACCGACCAACGATTTGGATGTCGAAACCCTGCGTGCTCTCGAAGACGCTTTGGTCGATTTCGCCGGTTGCGCCGTTGTGATTTCGCACGATCGTTTCTTCCTCGACCGGATTTGTACGCATATCTTGGCCTTCGAAGGGGATGCACATGTCGAATGGTTCGAAGGCGATTTTAGCGCCTATGAAGAAGACAAAAAACGCCGCCTCGGCCCGGATGCGTTGGAGCCTAAGCGTTTGAAGCACAAGAAGTTTACACGCTAAACGGGTTTACTTTGGAAATTTTGCTCTTAAACTCCGTATCGAAAGATGCGGAGTTTTTTATGTTTAAACTCATCAAAACCAAATTAATTTAAGAATTATGCAAGGGTCAACTTCATGAAAAAAGGACGTTCCGTTCGCCTTTATCTCGCTGATGGGAGCGCAACAGGCATCATGACAGCAGAAATCATGAACTGGACCGGTCATGCGACTGCCGCTCCTCGGACAAGGTTTGAAGATGCCATTAAGCGAACCGAATTAAAACGTACGGGCGTTTATCTTTTGATGAGCGATCCGTCTAATGATGAATTACCTTCTGTCTACATCGGCGAAGGTGACGACATATCTGCAAGACTGAAATCCCATGCAGCGGATCAGACCAAAGATTTTTGGGATAGATTTGTGGCCTTTACCAGCAAAGATTTGAATTTGACAAAGGCCCATGTCAAATATCTCGAAGCGCGTCTGATCGAATTGATCGCGTCGGCAAAAAAGTGCAAAGTCGAAAATAAGACATCACCCAGTTTTGATCGCCTTCCCGAGGCGGACATCGCGGATATGGAAACGTATCTGGAGGAAATCCAATTGATCCTCCCCGTTATCGGAATCAATTTGTTCCGACGAACCCAGCGGAACGATATGCAAAAATCGGAAGCCGAGGTGACAACTTTCGTTTTGCAAAACAAAAATAAAGGCATTGATGCCCGCGCGTACGAAGTCGATGGTATTTTCATGCTATTAAAAGGTTCTCTCGGCTCGCTTCATGAACGTGCGTCGTTCAATGGCGGCGTTAAGAACCGTAGGGATACTTCTCTTAAAAATGGAACCATTGAACCGTTCGGAGACAAACAGTTCAAACTGCTCGAAGACTTGGAGTTTTCAAGCCCAAGTGGCGCTTCGGTATTTCTACACGGTACATCACGAAATGGTCGCTCAGATTGGATTGTTGAAGGCACAAACACAGCTTACGGCATTTGGCAAAACCAGAGGTTAACCCTTTAAGAATCGCGTCTTGATGGGGCAATGGGAATGATCACCCCCTGCCAACCTGACACGTGGCGGGGATTATAGCGGATCGGCTTGAGCGGCTTTTTTGGCGGCGTCTTGTTCGTCTAGGAACTTTTCCAGAATATCCGCGCTTTCTTTGTATCGTTCTTTCAGGGCCTGATCCGCGTCAATGTAATTCATCAAACACATGCGCATATAGGTGGCCAAAAGGCGATTGATGCGGTCTTGGTATCCGTGACCCATGGCGCGGAAAAACTGGATCACGGCTTTGTCCAGATAAAGCGTCACCTTGGCTTTGGGCGGGCGGGTCACCACGTCGATCCCGACCGTGTGCCATTCATCGGGCAGTTCGTTCAGCATGCTGACGATGGTGCGGTTTTCTTGGATATGCTGCAGGTCGTTCAACATGCGGTGGCGTTCGACCGATAGGTTATATTTGGCGCGGGACATGGCGGTTCCTTTCATCGACAACCCTGCCGCAAGGGTGTTAAGATCGCTGAACCGCAACACCCGTTGCGCACCGACGTGATACCGACGTAAAACCGACGCAATACAGATGTGCGATTTTGGGCAAAATTGACTTTGCCTGAAACACCGCTAAACTTTCACCCAAGGGGACGCATATGATTAAAATTCTAACGTGGATCACGTTTTACGCCTGCACCGTCGTGGCCGCCGCAACCGCGTTTTGGTTTGCAGGCAGCCTGAGCGCGAATGGCTGGGTCCAACCTGATATTGCCCCACCGGCATGGCTGTTTGGCCCTGTGTGGACCACACTTTACATTATGATCGCCACCAGCGCCTATCGTATTGCGCAGTCAAAACGACACGCGTTCAAGCCCATTGCTTTGGCGGTCTGGTCCTTGCAAATGGGGCTCAATACCCTGTGGACACCGGTATTTTTCGGAGCATTCGACCTGTGGGGGGCGTTTTACATCATATTGGCCCTGTGGTGCGCAATTGCCGCGTTCACCGCCCTTGCGTGGCGTATTGATCGGATCGCGGCCGCTTTGTTTGTTCCCTATTGGGCATGGGTCAGTTTCGCAACCGTCCTGAATTATGCATATATTACAGTGAACTAAGGCTTTACCACACCTACCCTAGGGAGTTGATTTCAAACGATGGCAGATACAGAACCCACCCCCGAGCCCCAAGGCGACCCTGCACAAACCCAAGATATTGCATTGGGGTTGATGGATCAGGCCCAAGATTTCATGTTGGGACTTTTGCGGCCATGGAACGCGTATCAGCTGGGTATCATTTTGGCACTTTTTCTGGTGTCATTTGTTCTTTCACGGCTGATGGGATCGCATGTGCATGATTGGATGCGCACGCGCGATGGATGGCCCAAATGGCGCATGCGTTTGGCATTGACGCTGCATAAACGGCTCACGCTGATCCTGTTTGTGATTTTCAGCTGGATCTGCGTTTACATTATGCGCGAACTGACTTGGCCCAGTCGGTCGTATATGGTGGGGGTTGCCGCAAAGCTCAGCCTTGGGTGGTTGGTGATTGCGGTCATGACACGTTTGATTTCAAACGGTTTTATCCGCACACTTATTC
>Ga0233451_10000326_pt1 | contig 49560 bp, 40 predicted proteins | sample 011ome_29_FD_183052 | JGI IMG/M metagenome (GOLD analysis project Ga0233451, IMG submission 183052) | Coastal salt marsh microbial communities from the Groves Creek Marsh, Skidaway Island, Georgia - 011504CT (spades assembly) | ecosystem: Environmental > Aquatic > Marine > Intertidal zone >... | reverse complement strand
GTCCTAATTGTCCTTATTTTTTCTTTCTATTCAGCAAGCGCTCAAGAATTAAATGCCCAGGTTATTGTCAACTCTGATTTAGTCAACCAAACCAACCAGCAAATTTTTAAAACCTTGGAGCGTTCCTTAAATGAGTTTTTAAACACTCAGGTATGGACCAATCAAGATCTACTGCCACAGGAAAAAATCACTTGTTCCTTTGTTTTTAATTTGACAAATTACAGTAACGATCAATTTGAAGCGACTTTACAAGTCCAATCTCAGCGTCCTGTTTTTGATTCCAATTACGACACTCCTGTGCTCAACTTTTTAGACCGAGATATCGTGTTCAGCTATCAAGAATTTCAGCCGCTCTTTTTCAATCAGTCGAGCTTTGAGTCCAATTTGGTTTCCCTCCTTAGTTTTTATGCCTACGTGATTATCGGTTTGGATGCCGATACTTTTATTGAAAATGGGGGGAGTGTATATTACGAACAAGCTCTTCAAGTCGTCAATTTGGCTCAGGTTACTTCACGAAAGGGTTGGAAGCCTTCAGACGGCACTAGAAATCGTTTTTGGATCATAGATAATCTCAGAGCAAATACTTTTAGAGAATACAGACAAGCACTTTACGCATATCACAGAGCAGGTTTAGATCAAATGACCACCAAACCTATGGAGGGAAAGGAGGCCATTATGAAAGCCATTCAGCAGTTAGAGCCATTGTTTCTCCGAAGACCCAATGCCTTTTTACTGCAAATATTTTTCGATGCCAAGGTCGAGGAAATTGTAAATTTATTTCAAGAAGGTCCGAAAGTTGACTTCAAAGAAACGGAAGCAGTACTTAAAAAAATTGCTCCTTTTTTTGGTTCTAGATGGAAACAAATTAAGGCTTGATTTTTTTATTATTCCTATCTTTATTTCATTAAATAAATTATTCCTGAAGCCTTGTTAAAACAGCTTACTATAAAAAATTTTGCACTCATCGAAGAGTTGGAAGCCTCTTTTTCTTCTGGCATGACCTGTATAACAGGTGAAACAGGAGCAGGAAAATCAATTTTACTCGGGGGTCTCTCTCTTGTTTTAGGTAAAAGAGCTGATTTGTCTTCACTGCTTGATCCCAGTAAGAAGTGTATTGTTGAGGCTTCATTTCAAATACAAGATTATAATTTAAAATCATTGTTTGAATCTTTAGATGTCGACTACGAAGACTACACTGTATTACGCCGCGAAATTTTACCACAAGGGAAATCCCGTGCATTTATCAATGACTCACCTGTGACCTTAAGTATTTTAGAGCAAATTAGTCTGCATTTGATTGATTTGCATTCGCAAAATGATACGGTTAGCTTGCTTCAAAACGAATATCAATTTCAGGTGCTTGATGCATTGGCAAATAATAAAGAAACCCTCAGTAAGTATAAAAGAACACGTGAAGAGTATAAAAGTATATCAGAATCTTACCAACAGCTTAAATTGGTTGCGGAAAATGCAAAAGCTTCTTATGAGTTGGATGATTTTTTATATCAGGAGCTTCTCAAATTAAATTTGAAAGAAGGTATGGAAGAGGACTTGGAGCAGAAGCACAGTGCACTCTCCAATGTAGACTACCTTCAAACGACCTTAGCCGAAGGGATTCGAATTATGGAAACAGAAGCGGTTGGTCTTTTGGACCAACTGTTAAAATTGAGAAGTCTCGCCTCTGGCTTGACTATTAAAGCAGGACAATTTGCTCCTTTAGAGGAGCGATTTAATGCCATTTTAGTCGAAGCAGAAGATCTTTTAAGTGAATGCAAAATTCAATTTGAAAACCTGGAGTCTAACCCTGAAGAATTAGAAAAACTTCAAGCTAAGCTTGATGAACTGAATAGTCAAATGCAAAAGCACAAGGTGAATTCTACTACAGATTTAATCACCATACAGTCCCAATTGGAAGTTCGTCTTAACAAGTCACTAAATATGGATATCGAGTTAAATAGACTGTTAGCAAAGCAGAGTAAACTTGAGAAATCTATGGCGAACTTGGCTTCTCAGCTCACGAAATCGAGAAAGGCTGCCGTCCAAATTCTTGAAAAGGAATTGGGTAATTTGGTTTCTCGTATGGGGATGAATGAAGCTGAGTTTAAAATTGATTTAGAGCCTTCAGACACCTTTTTGAGCAACGGCCTTGATCAATTGCACTTTAAATTTAAGTCGAATAAAGGAGGCAATTTTAAGCCTTTAAAGAAAATTGTTTCAGGAGGAGAATTGTCACGTATCATGCTTGCAATCAAAGCAATTTTATCAAGTTACATAAAGCTTCCTACTCTAATATTTGATGAAATAGATACGGGTATTTCTGGAAAGATATCCGACAGTATTGCTGACCTTATGGTAGCCATGGGTCAAAAGCTTCAAGTCATCAACATCACCCATCTTCCTCAGGTAGCTGCAAAAAGCCATTACCATTTTAAAGTCTTAAAACAGGAGCTTGACGACAAGACACTGACCAGTTTACTTCCCTTGGATAAAGAGGCCCGAATTGAGGAAATTGCAATGATGCTTTCTGGAAATCAAGTCTCATCAACCGCTATTGCTCACGCCAAGCAATTGATGAATTAAATGTATCTTTGAACTTTAATATTTACACATGTCACATAAAATTTTAGAAGGAAAAAAAGGAATAATTTTTGGCGCTCTAGACGATCAGTCTATTGCTTGGAAAACAGCAGAATCTGTAGCAGATGCAGGAGGTAGTTTTGTACTTACAAATGCTCCAGTTGCATTGCGAATGGGAACAATAAATGCTTTAGCTGAAAAAACAGGCTCTCAAGTAATTCCAGCTGATGCAACCAATAAGGATGATTTAGACCAGTTGATCGATCAAGCCCAGGAGATATTGGGAGGGAAATTAGATTTTGTTTTGCATTCCATAGGGATGTCTGTCAACGTTCGTAAAGGAAAACATTACACTGATTTAAATCACGATTGGATGACCAAAGGTTGGGATGTCTCAGCAGTGTCCTTTCATAAATTAATGCAGTGCTTGTATCAAAAAGATGCCATGAATGTGTGGGGGAGTATAGTTGCTCTATCTTATGTTGCAGCCCAAAGAACATTTCCCAATTACAATGATATGGCTGATAATAAAGCATATTTAGAGTCCATCGCCCGAAGCTTTGGATATTTCTTTGGAAAAGATAAAAAGGTTAGAGTAAATACGATTTCTCAATCGCCTACACTTACAACAGCTGGAAAGGGCGTGGCAGGTTTGGATGGCTTTTTAAATTACGCTGAAAAAATGTCTCCATTAGGTAATGCAACAGCAAAAGAATGTGCAGATTATACGGTTTCACTTTTCTCTGATTACACCAAAAAAGTAACACTTCAAAATTTATATCACGACGGTGGGTTTTCAAATGTGGGAGTGAGTCAAGAAATCATAGATGAACTAACTCCAAAATCCTAGCGCAGCTAAAAGAAGATGTTTCAAAATGTCGACACAAAAAAGAGGAATTGAAAGTATATTAAAAAAACTTCCAAACAAAAGTCGTTTTCGATTCTTCTTACTGTTTGTTGTCATTTCTTTCAGCTTTTGGGCGAGTACCAAACTTTCAAAAGAATATCAGTTAGTGCAGCCTTTTACCCTAGTATGGGGAGAGGTTCCAAAGGGGGTTGTATTAAGCGATAAGCCATCTCAAATCAAAGCGACCCTCAATGCCAGTGGAGTAGAAATTCTGTGGTATCGATTGTTTAAAAACAAACTGTCAATATCATTAAAAGATGTTGATTTTACTCCTGAAGACCGGGTTTTAAATATGGAGGAACAATTTTTTGATATTCAACAGCAGCTCTTTGGGGGGACGCAATTATTACAAATTTCACCCAGCTTATTTCCACTTCAGTACAGCAAAATGGCTGTAAAAAAACTTCCCGTACTTGCCAATTTAGATGTGAATTTCCGACCGGGTTATTTGGGAGAGGAAAGCGTGCAAATTACCCCAGATAGCGTTGTAGTCCATGGACCACAAAACACGCTGGATACCCTTGAAAATATCAATACAGAGGAATTTAAAGCTTTGGATGTCCATCAAAATATCGATCAAAAAATCGGGCTAGAGGAATTAGCAGGAGTTGAATTTGAAGTTGAGAGTATTGAACTCTATTGGTCTGTATTACCCTATTCGGAAAAGCGTTTGACAATTCCCATCGAAGTAGTCAACTTACCACTTGGAGTAAAAGTCAAACTGTTTCCTCCTGAAGTGAATTTGAGAGCCACTTTGCCTTTATCCCTTCTCAGTGCAGTTAAATCCAGTGACTTTTTGCTAGTGGTCGATTATGAAGACATAAATGAGGGACAGTCTGATGTAATGGAAATAAAATTAAGGAAACAACCACCCTCAGTAAAAAAAGTAATTTGGGAACCTCTTAATGTAAATTATTTGATAAGAAGATGAAGATCATTGGTTTAACAGGAGGTATTGGAAGTGGGAAATCAACTTTGCTCGCTTGGTTTAGATCCAATGGAATTCCTTGTTTTGAATCCGATATTGTCGGAAAGCAGCTGCTTAACGGTCAGTTAAAACAGGATGTCATTGATTACTTTGGCCCTGAACTCTATCCAAATGATGTGCTCGATACCAAGAGGATGGCTCAACTTGTATTCCAAGATAAAGAGGCCCTTGAAAAACTCAATAATTTAGTTCATCCAGCGGTGGGGAAAGCTTTTAAAGATTTTGTTGAAAAGAATAAAAATGCCCAAATCGTAGTTAAAGAAGCTGCGATATTATTTGAAACAGGGGCGTATAAAAGCTGTGATTTTGTAATTTTAGTGTACGCTCCATTGGAAAAAAGAATTTCTAGAGTAATCCAAAGAGATGGAGTAAAAAGGGCTGAGGTATTGGCTCGAATGTCAAAACAATGGGATGACAATAAAAAGAGCGCATTAGCTGATTTTGTAATTGAAAATGACAGTCTGGAATTGGCAATTGAACAGCTTGAAGCAATTCTTAAAAAGCTTTTGGCTTAAATAAAGGATTAACAAACAATTGGCATTTTTTTTGATCAAAAAGAAGGAAATTTGTAACTGTCAACTTTAAGCGGGATATTCGTCTTAAATTGTAATCGAATGTTTTTATGAAAAAAGCATTATTTATTTCCCTTGTGTGTTTTATGATAATCTCAATTCTAGGAATTGTGGGGCTACAGGGGTATTGGATTTATTCAGCCTGGGAAGATAAAGAAGAAGAGTTTTCTTTGGCTGTACAGCAATCTCTTCAGTTGGCTGCAGACGAAATACAAGAGCGTGAATTATCGGATTATATTCAGGCTTACGAAAATTTAATTGATTCCCTTGAAACCCCAGACAATGCGAGCTTTGCAAATGTATTCCTCTTTTTAGACGAAGATAAACCTAACAATTTACTGTCCTACTACGCCTACGGTATTCTAGAAGAAGATTATAAAATCACTCCTTATTTAGATCCTAAACTAGGAGATACAATTGATGTGGTGACTGACGTAAAGCAAGTGAAAAATACCACCATCATAAATGAAAATGATGTTTTTGACAGAGAAAATAATATAGCCACTTCAATTGAAAAAATTAAAACAATTGAACGAATGAATGTCAACAATCAACGCATTCGTAGTATTTTTAAGGACTATACTTCCAATACCCCGATCCATAAAAGATTAAACTCACAGGAATTGGATTTTGTTCTCAAACGTCAATTTGATTCCAAGAATATCATCACTCCCTACGAGTTTGGTATTTATGACGACGGTTTAGCAACGAAAATTAAATCAAATAATTATTTGGAAGAGCAGCAGGGTTTTAAATATAGAACTCCCATTTTTAGAGACCAGGACGGTTTAGGCCGTTATGAATTGGTAGTCTCTTTTCCTGAAAAAGACCAATATGTTTTCTCCTCTATTATTGGAGTTGGAGGTTTGACCTTATTTTTAACTCTTTTTATTGTATTAGTATCCACTAGTGGATTGTATCAAATCATTCAGCAGAAAAAGCTCTCGGAGATAAAAACCGATTTCATCAATAATATGTCTCATGAATTTAAAACTCCAATAGCAACTATCAATTTGGCTCTAGACGCCATTTCAAATCCCAAGACAAAATTAATACCAGAAAAAGTAGAGCGTTATGTGAGTATGATACGGGAGGAAAACAGTCGTATGCTTACTCAAGTTGAAAACGTTTTGAGGATTTCTCAGTTGGAACGCAGTAACAATCCAATTAAAATGTCCAAAGTGGATTTGCACGCTATCATAAAAGATGCGATAAGCCACATTGAATTGATTTTAAATGATAAATCAGGCTCTTTGACCAAAAAGCTTAAAGCTTCAAATGTTGAGGTTTTGGGAAATAAAAGTCATTTGACAAATATTACTGTAAATTTACTTGACAACGCGCTAAAATACTGTGACAGTACTCCTAAAATTATTGTTGAGACTTTTAATGAAGACGGCGATTTTGTTTTAAAAGTGACGGATAATGGCTTAGGAATGAGTCCTGTGGTGCAAAAGAAAATTTTTGATAAGTTTTACCGTGCGACCTCTGGTAACATCCACAATGTGAAAGGACATGGACTTGGTTTGGCTTATGTCAAAAAAATAGTTGATATCCACAAAGGAGAAATAAAGCTAGAAAGTAAAGAAAACTATGGGACAACCTTTGAGATAAGGCTTCCCTTATAATAAATTTTAATAATAATGCCTCATTTATAAGATATGAAAAACGACAATAAGAAAATTCTAATCGTTGAAGACGATTCGAATTTTGGTAATATTTTAAAGGAATACCTAAGTTTAAACGATTACAATATTACTCTAGCCAAAAATGGAATTGAGGGCTTTGAGAAGTTTAAAAAAGAAAAGTATGACCTCTGTATATTGGATGTGATGATGCCTTACAAAGACGGTTTTACATTAGCCAAGGAAATTCGTGAGGTAAATGAAATTGTACCAATATTCTTTTTATCAGCAAAGCACTTAAAGGAAGATGTTTTAAAAGGATTTAAGTTGGGAGCAGATGATTACTTGACGAAACCTTTTGATTCCGAGGTTTTGCTTGCTAAAATTAAAGCAATTTTAAATCGCAGTAAAGCACCGAATTCTCTAGCGAATGATGCTTTTGAGTTTGCTTTCAGTGATTTTTCCTTCAATTCAAAACTTCGTTTTTTAAAATATAAAAATGAAGAACCTGTTAAATTGTCTCCAAAGGAAAATCAATTGCTACGGCTGTTAGTGATTCATCTCAATGATTTGCTGCCCCGTGAAGTGGCTTTAAATAAAATTTGGCGCGATGATAATTATTTTACTTCTAGAAGCATGGATGTCTATATAGCTAAACTCAGGAAGTATTTAAGTGTAGATGATAAAGTTCAAATCCTCAACATTCACGGTGAGGGATTTCGTCTGGTGGTCAACTAAGATTTCTTGGATGAAATTGTTCCATGACTTTTTTAAGGTGAAGGCTATCTAAATGGGTATAAACTTCTGTAGTGGTAATGCTTTCATGTCCCATTAAAACTTGAATAGTCCTCAGGTCTGCACCGTTTTCTAAAAGATGTGTAGCAAAGGAATGTCTAAAGGTGTGTGGTCCTATTTGCTTTTGAATGGAGGTTTCATTTGCCAAACGTTTTATCATCGTAAATATCATCTGTCGGGTCAAAGCGCTGCCATTTCTATTGAGAAAGACGATATCTTGATGTGCAGGATTAATCTTTTGAAGGTTTCTAACCTTGTAAATATAGAGTTCAAGGTGTTTTTTCGAATGGGTACCCATAGGAACCAGTCGCTGTTTGTTTCCTTTGCCTGTTACACGGATCATTTCTTCTTTAAAAAAGAGATTGGACAAGCTCAGTTGGGTGAGTTCAGACACCCGCAATCCACTACCGTACAGGGTCTCCAGTATAGCCCTATTGCGATGCCCTTGAGGATGCCCTAGATCAACAGCATCCATAAGAAGGTCAATTTCTTTAATACTCAACACATCGGGTAATTTCCGACCGAGTTTGGGTGTTTCGATAAGATCGGTAGGATTGGTCTTTCGGTAGGATTCAAAAATTAAATAATCAAAAAAACTTCTCAGACCAGCTATGCGTCTAGCCTGAGTATGAGGACTCATGAGTTTTGCGGTTTCATATATGAATTTTTGCACGGTTTCCCTTGAACAGTCTAGAGGTCCTTCTTCACTTTCAATTTGGCTTAAAAAAGCCTGAAACGATTTGATATCAAGTGCGTAATTCAGTATTGAATTTTCGGATAAGCCCCGTTCAATTTGAAGATACATTTGATAATCTGAGAGCGCTTGGACCCAATTCACATCTGTGCTTTTAGGGGATTCAACTGAATTTCTATACTTTTACTAAAATAATAAAAATGAAGATCAGTATTATTAATGGGCCTAATTTAAATTTACTAGGTACTAGAGAGCCAGGAGTATATGGTAGTCAGAATTTTGAAGAGTATTTTAATACGCTCAAGGATAAATTTCCAGAGGTTCATTTTGATTATTTTCAATCCAATGTAGAGGGCGAGTTAATCAACCAACTCCATGAGGTAGGTTTTTCAGCAGATGCTATACTTCTAAATGCAGGAGCCTATACCCATACCTCTGTTGCCATAGGCGATGCGATTAAGAGTATTGATTCACCAGTTATTGAGCTGCATATTTCCAACACATTCGCAAGAGAAGACTTTAGACATACGTCTTACATTACTCCAGTTGCTAAAGGGCTTATCATCGGTTTTGGATTAGATTCTTATCGCCTTGGGGTAGAAAGTGTTCTTGGTTAAAAATTCCTCTTTAAACAGTTTAACCCTTCTAATTAACTGAGTTTAATAATTCATATGAAAGGCTAATTTTTGTACTTTGGTTAAAAACATAACTTAAACTTATGAAACCAATTTTTTCAATTTTAGTAGCCCTAGCACTCTGTTTGCCCAGCCTTGCTGATGCGCAAAGAAAGAACAGAAAAAAAGCTGAGCCAAAGCCAGCAGAGGTGTCTTTAGATGCCTTTTCATTTAGAAATGTGGGACCAGCATTTTTATCTGGACGTATTGCAGATATTGCTGTTCACCCCAACAACGAAAGTGTTTGGTATGTTGCAGTAGGATCTGGAGGTGTTTGGAAAACCGAAAACGCTGGAACTACCTGGTCTCCAATTTTTGATGATCAATCAACCTATACTGCGGGTTGTGTTGCAATTGACCCCTCCAATCCAGAGATCGTTTGGGTAGGAAGTGGTGAAAATGTCGGTGGGCGACATGTTGCTTATGGTGATGGAGTTTACAGGAGTATGAATGGTGGAAAAACATGGGACAATATGGGCCTTAAAAACTCAGAGCATATTTCTGAAATCATCGTTCATCCTGACAATTCCGACGTGGTTTGGGTTGCCTCCCAAGGTCCTCTTTGGAGTAAAGGAGGAGAGCGAGGTTTGTACAAAACTACAAATGGTGGTAAATCGTGGAATAGAGTTTTAGGAAACGACGAGTGGACAGGAGTAACCGATATTATGATAGACCCTAGAAACCCTAGAATAATATATGCGGCCACTTGGGATAGACACCGAACAGTTGCTGCACTAATGGGTGGAGGACCAGGGACAGCCATTTATCGTTCAGATGATGGTGGTGATAATTGGACCAAGCTTACAAACGGTTTGCCAAAATCAAATATGGGTAAGATTGGAATTACAATCTCACCTCAAAATCCTGACGTGATATATGCTGCTGTAGAATTAGATCGTACCAAGGGAGCAGTTTACCGCTCTGAAGATCGAGGTGCATCATGGAAAAAAATGTCGGATACTGTTTCAGGCGGAACAGGACCGCATTACTATCAAGAGCTATATGCCAGCCCACATAAATTTGATCGTTTGTACCTTATGAATGTAAGAGTGCTTACCTCTGAAGATGGGGGTAAAACTTTTGTTCAACTCAAAGAACAAGATAAACACTCAGACAATCACGCCATCGTATTTAAAAAAGACGACCCCAACTACATCATGCTGGGAACCGATGCCGGTATTTACGAGAGTTTTGATTTAGCTGAAACCTGGCGTTATATGAAAAACTTACCCTTGACCCAGTTTTACAAGGTAGCGGTAAATAATGCAGAACCCTTTTATCACATCTTTGGAGGTACTCAAGACAACGGTTCGGCTGGTGGTCCGTCCGCCACTGATGAAAGACAAGGAATTGCAAATAAACATTGGTATAAAACGCTTTTTGCTGACGGACATCAATCCGCTACGGATCCCGTTTATAACGATATTATTTACGCTGAAACACAGCAAGGAGGCTTGCATAGAATTGACCTGACTACCGGTGAACAAATTTCTATTCAGCCACAAGCAGCTGAGGGAGAGCCTCATGAGCGTTTCAATTGGGATGCCCCTATTTTAGTTAGTCCGCATAATCCTTCACGTTTGTATTTTGCTTCCTATAGAGTATGGAAGTCAGAAACTAGAGGGGATGACTGGGAAGTCATCTCTGGTGACTTAACGCGTAATGAAGACCGAATCACTTTACCCATAATGGGTCGTCAGCAGAGCTGGGATAACGCCTGGGATGTAGGAGCTATGTCAAATTACAACACCATTACTTCTTTGGCAGAATCTCCTGTTCAAGAAGGCTTACTATACGCCGGTACTGATGATGGATTTATTCAGCTTACAGAAAATGGTGGGGAAAGTTGGAGGAAAATACCAGTTACCGCACTAGGCTTGCCCGAGCGTTCTTTTGTGAATGACATCAAAGCAGATTTATTTGATGCAAATACGGTCTATGTAGCATTAGACAATCATAAAGAGGGTGATTACAGCCCGTATCTATTTAAAAGTACAGATAAGGGAATGACTTGGAAATCAATCAGTTCAAACATTCCAGATCGTACTCTAGTATGGCGTATGGTTCAAGATCCGGTTAAGGCAAATCTTCTTTTTGCAGCGACTGAATATGGAATTTACACTTCCTTAAATGGGGGAACTTCTTGGCAAAAACTTCCAGGTACTCCTACCATATCATTTAGAGACCTTACTATTCAAAAAAGAGAAAACGATTTGGTCGCCGCTTCATTTGGGCGTGGATTCTTCGTTTTAGATGATTATAGTGCATTGAGAGAATTTACTCTTGGTAATTTGAATAAAGAAGGAAAACTCTTTCAGCCAAGACCTGCAAAATGGTTTGTACAAAGAAGCAATGTAGGGAATACAGGTGCAGATTATTACTTTGCAAAAAATCCCGAATACGGAGCTGTATTTACTTATCACCTTTCCAAGGAGTATAAAACGCAAAAGTCATTACGTCAAAAACGTGAAAAAGAGCTAAATAAGGCAGAGAAAAATGTTCCATTCCCCGGCTGGGAAGCACTTGATGCTGAAAAGCAAGAAATGCCTGCTCAAGTAATTTTGACCATAGAAGATCAGCAAGGAAATGTGATCAATAAAGTCAAGAAAAAAGCCTCTAAGGGTAGTCATAGAATCGCATGGAATTTAGAGCATTTTAATCCGTTTGCAATTTCAATGAATGGTCGATCAAGAAGAGGTGGTGGAGCTTTAGCAACTCCTGGTACCTATCAAGCTACTCTTCATCTGGAAAAAGATGGTAATGTTACCAAACTTGACGGTCCGATAAGCTTTGAAGTAAAACCCATCAGAGAAGGAGTCCTTAAAGGCGCAGGTTATGCAGAGTACAATGCATTCCGTACTGATTTGACCTCTTTTATACAGCAGATTAGTGAAGTTCAAGATAAATTTGATCAAAGCAAGAAAAAGCTCAAGGCTTTAAGTACTGCGGTTGACCGTTCTAAGCTGTCCCCAGGTTCTTTAGAACCCAAAATCGCCGACTTAAAAGTAGCTATAGCTTCGGTAGATTTTATGCTTGAAGGCAGCCCTTCTAAAGAAGAGATAGGGGAACGCAATCCTTCTGGAGTTCAAAGGTATTTGTACAATGCTTTCGATGGAATGGGGCATTCTTATGGGCCAACAGCTTTACACAAGAAAAGTCTCGAAATTGCAAAAAGTATGCTTGTAAAAGTGGAGACTGAAGTGGATAAAATCGTCAATTCGATGATCCCTAAAATTGAGGAAGCTTTAAAAGTAGCTGACGCTCCTTATATATCTAATTAGCCATTAGTATAGTATCTTAAAAGACCGCATTTAGCGGTCTTTTTTTTTTATACAGCTGGTAAAGTGGGAGATAGCTCAAAACATTCCAAATGGAAGTAGGGTATCGCAGCTAGAAGATGATCAAAGATGTCAGAAGAAATACCCTCGTAGTTGATCCAAACTTTATCTTTACTAAAGGCGTAAATCTCCAATGGAATTCCTTGTGCAGTGGGAGCCAATTGGCGACACATTACCGTCATGTTTTGATTGATTTGATCGTGTGTCTGAAGATAGACTTGAGTATAGTATCTAAAAAGGCCTAGATTGGTAAAATTTCTCCCATTAATCAATAAACTCTTATCTGTTTTTTGAGCGGTATTTGAGGCTTCAATTTCTTTTTGACGCTCATCGATTAGGGGAGCTATTCGATCAATTTTCTTTAACTCTGAAATTTCATCAGGTTCCAAAAAACGTATGCTAGTCGATTTTATTAGTAGTGATTTTTTGATTCTTCTACCTGAAGATTCGCTCATCCCTCTCCAATTGATAAAAGAATCAGAGATTAGCTTATAGGTAGGGATGGAGGTAATGGTTTTGTCAAAATTTTGAACCTGAACAGTAGAAAGGCTGATTGAGATAACATCCCCATCGGCATTACTGTTTGGCATACTGATCCAGTCTCCAATACGAACAGTGTCATTTACCGTAATCTGAACACTGGCGACAAAACCGAGTATGGTGTCCTTAAAAACAAATAACAAAACCGCTGATAGAGCACCAAGGGTAGTTAAAAAGGATCCAATATCTCTTCCTGTAAGTACCGATAGAATTAAAATGCCCCCGACAAACCATAAAAAAATCATGAATACCTGTAGGTAACTGTCCAAAGGTTTGTCTTTAAATGAGGCTAGTGTTTTGAGATAATCGTTTACTGATTTTAATACCGCTCGAATCAAAGCAATGATCAATACAATAAGCAAGGCTTCAGTAATATTCTGCACAAAAGCCGCAAAGTCTTGACTGATGACTGTAAAAAGAGTCGGTATGGTCTCATAGTAAAGGAAGAGTACAGGAAGGTAGGAAAGAATCTTTGGGACTTTATTTTGAATAAGAATATCGTCAAATTTAGATGCTGTACTCCTCGCAAACCTTATAAAAAAACCAGCAATGACTTTTCTTGTAATCCAGAAAATGATACGTCCTAGTACTAGAAATAAAATCAACAATAAAATTAACGCGAAACTGTTAGACCAAAATTCAGAAAAGCCTCTATCGCTGAATAATTCTGCAACAATGGATTTAAGGTCTAAAATATTCATGGATTTAATTTTAAGGTAAAATTACATTTAACTTTTCACTTTACTGTATTTGATCTCCAATTTTGGTAATGGCATTGGCCAGTGCTACAAAGTCTTGCTGTTTGGTATCAGGATTCATCAGTACTGTTCTTAAAAAACGTTTTCCTTTAAATTCGCAAGAAGTAATGTAAAAAGCACCGCTATTGATCAATTCATAACGCAAGGCGAGTTGATCTTGATCACTTAAACGGTCAGGGCGAAATTGAAAGCATAAGATATTTGATTCAGGAGGATAGGGACAATAAAAGTCTTCTAAACTATTGAGATAGGTGTAAAGATGGCGTGCCTGCTGAAAACTGTGCTCTATAAATGCTGTCATCGCATCTTCTCCTTTAAGTGCAAAGCTCCAAAACAGCTTGGTGCCTAAAGCCGATTTTGTACATTCAACAGTAAAGGGCATGGAGTCCATACCGATTACTTCATTTTCATGAAAAACATAGCTTCCTTTTTGACGAAAATTATTCCATTGGTGCTCCTGATTTTTAAAAAGAACAGCTGTGCAAAGTGCGGGTACTTGAAGCATTTTATGTGCATCCCAGATAACGCTGTCAGCTCTTTCTATACCACTAACTTTACTTTTTTCTGTTTTAGAGAGAAGCGCAACTGCTCCATGGGCTCCATCGACATGAAACCACAATTTGTGTTTTTCACAGAAATCTGCCATCTCATCTAGGGGGTCAAAAAGTCCTGAGGATGTAGCGCAAGCATTCGCTACAACTGCCATGACGCGTTTGTTTTCTTTCTTTATTTGTTTTAAAACGGGTTCTAACTGCTCGGTTAGAATCACCTCATTAGAGTCCACAGCTACTGGTACAAATGCATTTTTACCCATCCCCATGATGGACAAGGCACGTGCTATTGAATAATGTGCCGTTGCTGGTCCAATCACAACAAGGTCGCTTGGATTACCTTCAGTCCAAGCCTCAGGCGCTATGGCAGCACGTGCAGCAGATAAGGCTGTCAGATTAGCCACAGATCCCCCATGCGTTAGTACACCACTTCCATTGTTGGGTAGGGTAGTAAAATCGCATAGATGATCTCCTTTAAACCACTTTAGCTTTGAAAGCATCCAATTGATCATAAAGCCTTCAAGTGTTGCCCCAGCTGGACCCATCTCATAAAGTGAGCTTGGATTGTTTATTGTCCCATGTATCCAATCGGGTATACCCGAGAGGTCTTGGGGAACCGCTACCTGATGTCCCATATACCTCGGATTACTCAAATGATTGGTGTGGTCTAAATAAGTTTTAACAAAGCCTTCCAAACTTTTGACATCCTTAAAACCATTTTTAAAAACAGTATTCAGCTGAAGTTTTTCTGCGATATGTTCAGGAGTTTGCTGAAGAAGAACGACTTCTTTTCCAGTTTTACTTTGCTTGAGATAGTCATTCAGTACTTCTGCTATCCGTTCTTTAGTCTCCAAGAAAGGTAGAGTGGCTGTTTTTTCAGTAGTACTAGTTTGGATTGCTTCAGGCATGAATATTAGTCTTGATTGTGTTCTGGGGCAAATTTAAAGAAAAATCCTGCCCAAATTACTTTTGAAAGTGCATTGACATAAGGCATCAGTAAAATCAAACCAATAGAGATGATGATAAAGTTTTGTATCATGCCTTTTGCAAGACCAAGTAGCAGTAATGTCAGGTAGATTGCGATACTGATTCCAACTCCTAAACCATAGGAAACATACATAGAACCGTAAAAAAAACTAGGCTCAATTTTAAAGTTGAGTTTACAGTGGGGGCAAGAGTCATTGACCTTGTTGAAGTGCGATAGTCGGTAAGGATTCCCTACAAGAAGGTTTCCTTTTCTACACTGAGGGCACTTTAATTTAAGAATCGAGAGTAGCTTTGAGCGCATTAATAACTTTTATTAAAATTAATGCTTTTAAAATTGAACACCTAAGAAAAAAGAGGAGGTCAAATGCTTAAACTATTGTGACCAAGATGTAGGCTTTCTGTCCCAACGATGGGTTTTGAGTTTAGCATAAAGTTCAGTATCCATGGGTTTACCATCACTGCAATTGATATTTGCAATTACATTTTTTTGTTTTCGCATGCCGGGAATGATTGTGCCTACAGATTTATTTTCTAAAATAAACCTCAGAGCCACAGCTGCCATGTCAGTGTCTTTTGGAATTAGTGTTCTGAGTAGGTCCGCTCTGTCTGCACTTGCATTAAGATTCTCGGGAACAAAATAGGTTCCCCTCCAATCGCCTTCTGGGAAAGTGGTCTCTCGGGTAATGTTACCTGTAAGTGTACCTTCATCAAATGGAACGCGGGCTATTACAGCTATGTCGTTAGCATCACAATAGGGAAACAAACGATCTTCAGGAGCTTGATCAAAAATATTGTATATCACTTGAACAGTGTCAATAAGACCGGTTTCTAGGGCGACTATTCCATTTTCGGGTTCCCAGCGATTCATACTGATTCCCATGGCTGCGATTTTGCCTTCTTTTTTTAAATCCTCTACCGTACGTTGCCACTCTTCTTCCGGAGTCCATCCATCATCCCAGGTATGAAATTGCATCAAGTCTATCTGTTCCCGTCCAATGTTTTTTAGTGTTTTTTCGGTATATGCTCTGATATGAGCAGCTGGATAGGATTCGGAAAAAGTATAGTGCGGTTTTGCTGGCCACTTAAAGTTTTTGGGTGGGAGTTTACTCGCAGTGTAGAGTTTTTTATCTGGATGGTTTTGTAGTAATTTCCCTAAGAGGCGTTCACTATGTCCCTCTCCATAGCCCCATGCAGTATCAAAGAAATTCACCCCTTTTTCTACCGCTAAATTTAGGGATTCCATGGATTGGATATCATCAGACTCTTTCCAACCTCCCATTCCCCACATACCATAACCTATTTCACTGAGTTGCCAATTTGTTCTTCCAAATCTTCTGTAAATCATAAGTTTATTTGTTTAAAATCGAATTTAGCCAATTTTCTGCATTTTTACTCCAGATGCTATGTGTGCCAGTTCTCCCTAAACCGTAACCGTGTCCACCGTCAGCAAAAGCATGCATCTCCGCTGCTACGGAAAAAGCCTTTAGCTGTTTTAAGTATTCAAAACTGTTTTCAACTGGAACTGCCAAATCATCTATTGAGTGAATTAAGAGGGCGGGAGGGGTGTTTTTGTCAACTTGGAGTTCATTTGAAAAATAATCCACTTCCTTTTGGGAAGCAGATTCACCTAACAAGTTGTTTCTCGACCCCCCATGAGTAATATTTTCTTGAAACGAAATCACAGGATAGATGAGCATGGAAAAGTCAGGACGAGCTGAAACTTCAGTCTCATGCTCGTAAACCTTAGCATCGTAATGTGTCGATAGTGAAGCTGCCAAATGTCCACCCGCAGAAAAACCCATTACCCCAATTTGATTAGGATTGACACCCCATTTTTTAGCATTTTTGCGAATAGTACGCAGTGCTTTTTGTGCATCCTGAAGTGGTCCTACACTTTTATCAGTCATAATGCGATCGTCAGGTAGACGGTATTTTAAAACAAAGGCCGAGATACCCAAACCATTGAGCCATTCAGCAACTTGATAACCTTCATGATCGATAGCAAGTATTTTATAACCTCCTCCAGGGCAAATGAGAACTGCAGCGCCGTTGGACTTCTCTTTTGGAGCTGGATAAGCTTTTAAGCTTGGGGCAACCACCTGGTGAATTCTAAGGACATCATCTGGTTGATTTCCACCGCTAGCGTATTCTTCCACTTCAGAAGAAACAATCTGACCAGGAATCCCATTTTCCCATAAGGGAAACTCCTCTTGGGCAGTCAGTGAGTTAATATTTAAAAGGATTACAATCAGGATAAATAGTTTAGAATTCATAACAGTAAGTTTAATCTGTACCTTGGGCAAGCTCCAAAGCAGTAGTAGTTAAATGATATTTAGTCAGCATGTTGGTAATTTCCCAATTGGGGATTTTTTGTTTTTTATAGAACTCAATATAGCGTCGAGTAACCTGAGCAAAGTGGGCTTCGTGTCCTTCCCTTAACTCCATAGGGATGCTTACTTCCCATCGATTGGCTTTTGATACAAGGGCTATACCAGGATAGGTATTTTTTAAGGAATCGACAGCTTTTTGAAGAGCCATAGTGTCAAACCCTTCCTTTGGGTTTAAATAAAGGGTAGGTGTATAATTTTCTTTAGCCGTCTGAAGTATTTCTAAATCGGCTTTACTTCCTCTCATAATAGAGTAGTGGGTATCTCCTGTTCCTTGTGGAGCTTTAAAATTCCATATAACTTCAACCTTGGCATGATGGCCTTTTAAGGTGTAGTTCATGGCACCATTAGCGTAAACTTGAAGGGTGTCGTTTTCGGCATAAGGAATAAGATATTCGGGATAGGAATTCAAGCCTGTGACCTGTTTAAAATCCTTTTTAGAAATGGGTGTGGCCCAGCGCTCTGCCCTTAGTAGCGTTATATCCTCCTTTTGAATTGCTTCTTGTGGAAAGCACTCCCAAAATGTAAGATCTACTAAATGCGAACTGACATCAACTAAACCCTCACCTTGTTGTTTGACATCAAAAAACCAAGCCGGTCTGATTAAGGGCTTTCCAGAGACCTCTTTAGCATAGTGATGAATGGATGACTTGACTATGGCAGGTTCTTCCAAATTTCCTTCTATCAATGTTCCAAATACATTTCTTAATTGGGAAAGTTCTTTTTGGAGTACGGTAGTAATTTCAGAGCGTTCGGTCATGATATCATAAAGCATCAATTTTTTTTCCTTTGCCAACTGAAATGCCTGTTCCAAGGCTTGATATTCATTTGGATCAATAACCATAGGCTTGTCTGCGTAAACATGAAACCCGTGTTCAATGGCATTCAGGATGTATTCAGTTTTCTTTTGATTATTTCCCGAGAGCATGACAACTCCAGCTTTTTCTTTATTCAAAAGTTGCTCAAAAAAATCATCACCTTCATAGACCGTGGATTTCCATGTAGTTGGACCTTCCTCACGTTGATTATAGGCCTCAATTCGAGCGAGATGTAAATCTAAATCGCCACCTTTTGGAGCGTAAATATGAACTTCACTATCAATCTCAGGATACATGGTTTTTTGGACCAAAGCCGCGTGAAAGTGCCCAGGATCAAGGGTAATCCATTGGATTTTATCACTCTGCTGACCGCATCCCACAGCTAAAATAAGTAGGAGAACTAATCGAATTTTCATCAGTTCTAGTATTGAATGTTTGTAGTTCCGTAAGGTGCTCTTTGAGAACGTCTTAACATGGCATTAGCTTCAGCATCATTGATGAAACGTTCAGTCATAGGATCCCAATTCAATTGACGAGGTAGTTTCATCGCAATATGACTGATGAGACAAACCGTACACGCGCGATGACCAATTTCTACGGGTGAGATTGGCTCTTCACCACTTTGGATACAATCCAACCAATTGCCGTGTTGCTCTTTACTTTCGTAAAGGTGAATCTCATTTGGTCCAATTACAGATTCTAAAATTTTAGGATCACTAGCATCTAAAGACTTTACTCCATTTTGTTCTGGAATGGGATCTGAAGGTGTTGCTCTATAGGCTCCTCTTGTAACAAAGATCCATCCGTCTTCACCTTCATAACGAATTCCATTGGGGAACCCTCCACTGGTCAGCATAGTTATCCCATTTTGATATCCTGCTTTAACCATAAAATCTCCGTGGACATCCCAACTTCCGTATTTAGGGAATTCAGCAATGGCTTCAACACTTTTTGGTCCTGTGTACTCCGTATTCATTCCCCAAGCAGCTGAATCAAAATGATGCTGTCCCCAACCTGTAATCATTCCTGCTCCGAATTGCTCTTTACGAAGCCAACCTGGACGACTGTATCCCTCCTTTGGATGTACAAGCATTTCTGAGTATTCCATTTCAGGTGTTGAACCGAGCCAAGCATCAAAGTTTAAGGCAGCTGGAACTGCTTCTATTTGTGCAATTGGCCCTGGAGGATCGCCAGGAAGCCCAACTTTAACTGTATGTAATTTACCTATTCTTCCGTTTCGAACAAGTTCAGCTGCATATCGGAATTGGGGGGAGGAGCGTTGTTGAGTTCCAACCTGAAGGATGATTCCCTGGTCTTGTACTATATTACTGAGTGTTCTTCCTTCCTCAACAGTGAGTGAGGTGGGCTTTTGCAGATACACATGTTTTTTAGCAAGTGCAGCCTCGATTGCTGGTTGTGCATGCCAATGATCAGGTGTACTTATGATTACTGCATCGATATCCTTGTGTGCTATCATCTCTTGATAGTTGTCAAACATCTTAGTGTCCACCTTTTTACCTTTCTCTTGGTAATAGTTATCCACCAAATTTTTTCCATCCTTGGTGCGGTTCTTATCCACATCACAAACAGCTACCATTTGAGCTACTTCGTGCTGCATGGTGCCTGGCATATCGTGAGCACGTGCTATGCGTCCGCAACCAATCTGTCCTATTTGGATACGGTTGCTAGGGGCATTTTTCCCAAAGACACTTGAAGGAACTATGCTGGGTATTGCCGCAGTAGCTAAAGCAGTTGCAGAGGTCTTTTTAATAAAAGAACGTCGGTTTATATTGTTTTTTTTCATGAGTTAAGGTTTTAATTGATATTGTAATGGTTTTGCAAATTGATTCCAAGCTTGTTCTGCCGATGCAACTTCCATTTTTCCATCGTAAACAATCAGTTGGTATTTAAGAGTATATGTTTTTCCTGGTTCAAATGTCCAATCCGTTGTTTTAGTAGTGGCGAAATTGACAAAGAGGTCTCCTCTCCCGTATTGATCCTCTGGCCAAACTCTTAAGGGTTCTGGATGATTGTAATTTTCAGGATGTGAGAGCATTAGCGCGCCTCCATGCCCATCGTTTAATTTTCCATCAACGATACACCAACGGGCTGTACTCCCGTCTGCATTTTTTCGAGTATTCCCCTCAGAACTCAAGACCCTGCTGTTTTGGTTGTCCCATTCTTCTGTGGTACGCCATCCAAATCCACCATAGCGGTATTGGATAATTTTAAAGGGTTGATCAGTAGCACATTCATATTGTATGGTAATGTCCATTAAATACTGACTTTGATTCAAGGGAAAGACCTTAATATTTTGGATTTCATTTAGGGCTAATTTATCGGCATCATTCTTTAAAACAATATGTTCGTGCAGTACTTCAAATTCACTAAATACAGGACCCGTATTTTTCTTTAACATCTCAGCAAAGCGAACCGTCCCTTGCTTTTTGTACAAGTTCCAAAAATCTAAGGTATCTCCTTCAAACAGAGTATGTGTCCAAGGATTCCAAATACCGTAATGGTGATAGTGATCTTCCGGTTGAATTCGAGTTAATCGTTTTCCTCTAGGGGTATTTACTGGATGTAAATAGCCACTTCTCTGATAATTTTCACTCACTCCTTTTGGTACTCCTTTAATTGCCATTTGGTATCCAATAATCTTTCTTTCGTTTTGGTAAATTTCAAGTTGCCCCTCATTTTCAGCAATCTTAATTGCTGAATGAGTAGTGGGAGCTTGCTTTTCGATAAAATAGCTCGCATCAGGAGTCAGTGTCTTCCACAGAATTTTATTTTCGTTTCTCTGATAAGGTATTTCTACTTTTTCAGAGGCAGTACTTGCCATAAGTCGAAACGGACTGTTTAATAAATCTTTGTCGAGTTCAATACTCGCTATGGCATTGGAACTGTATTTTTCTTTATTAATGGCTTGAAGTTCAATCTCTGTCTTGGCGCAGGAGAGGATTCCAAATCCCATTAAGAGTAAAATAACTAACTGTTGTCTCATGATAGTTCTAATTTAATAATTTGTTTTTTTTCAGAGGCTTTGTAAATGGCTTCAATGAGTGCTACCGATTTTCTTGCTTCTTTGGCGTTCACTAAGGGTTCTTTATCTTCTAAAACAGACTTAATAAAGTCGTCAATGACTGCCTGATGCAATTCAATGCTGTTTAATTTAGCAGAACCACTAGTCAGGTTGTTTCGCAGATTTGCCGTTGGTTTCCAGCCTGGGAGAGAACAGGAGCGTATCAGTCCCCCTTCAAATACCATATTTCCTTTCGTTCCATATACTGTGATGGACTCTGGGTAACCTGGATATAAACAGGTGCCAGCGCTAAGTGTTCCCAAAGCACCCCTTTGAAAAGTTAAATGTGCTACAGCCAAATCTTCTCCTTCAATATCGTGTGTTTTGGTCTCTACTTGAGCTCCTACACTCCTTACAGCTCCCATCAAATCTATCAAAAGATCAAGCGTATGTATGCTTTGATTTATTAATGCTGCTCCACCGTCTAGAGCAATGGTTCCTCTCCAGTTGTTGCTTTTGTAATAGTTGTCATCACGGTACCAATTGACTTGAGTATTTACCAGTAAAACTTCACCGAGTTTACCTGATTGTATCGTTTTTTTAAATGCGATATAGTTGGGATTCATTCTATTTTGAAAAACTACACCTAAGCTTATTTTTTGCCCATTGAGTTTGTCAATTATTGAATCAATTTTAGAGAGTGTGGTTTCTAAAGGTTTTTCGCTTAGTATATGTTTTTTAGCTTCTATTGCTTGTAAAATACTTTTACCATGAAGTCCGCTCTCATTGCAGATGCAAACTGCATCAAGTGCAGTTTGACTGTAAAATATCGCAGAATCTGTAAAAACCTCAATGTTGAATTTTTCTGCTAGTGATTTGGCATTGTTTTTTGAGCGAGTTAATATACCTGCTAAGTGAGCATTGGATTGTGCTTCAATACAAGCTGCATGCACCTCAGCAATAGCTCCACTTCCGACAATTCCAATTCCTAAATTCATTTTCTAAAGTGACACTCCTCGTTTCCAAGGGATAAAATCGTTTTGTTTTAATTGAACTGCTTTTGGTATTTCTTCCCCACTAGCTACCTTGATTATGTATTCCAATAAGGCATCACCAACTTCTTCAAGGCTTTGTCTTTCAGTGATTATTGTTCCACAGTCAAAATCAATGATATCACTCATCTTTTTTGTTAGAATACTGTTTGAACTTACTTTAATAACAGGGGTAATAGGGTTACCTGTAGGGGTTCCTAAGCCTGTGGTGAACAAAATAATATTTGCTCCAGATCCAGCAAGAGCTGTGGTACTCTCCACATCGTTTCCAGGGGTACATAATAAAGAGACTCCGGGAATGGTGGCATATTCAGTATAATCCAGCACATTACTGATTGGTGCATTCCCTGCTTTTTTTGCAGCTCCAGCAGATTTCATAGCATCAGTTATTAATCCATCTTTTATATTACCTGGTGAAGGGTTCATATCAAAACCTGAACCTACGCTGGCTGCAGCAAGTTCATATTGTTGCATTAAATTTAAAAACTTAATTGCTAAGGGTTCGCTTGTACAACGGTTGACTAACTCTTGCTCAACTCCTGTCAATTCTGGGAATTCAGCTAAAATTGACTTACCACCGAGGTCAGAAAGTATATCCGACACCTGCCCCAAGGTTGGATTGGCTGTAATACCAGAAAATCCATCAGAGCCACCACATTCAAGACCTATGGTGAGTTTGGAAAGTGGAGCGGGAGATCTTTTTATTTCATTTGCTTTTTTAATTTCTTCAAAAGAGTTTTTAATGATTTTAGATAAAAAGGCATCAACTGTTCCTTCTGTTTGTTGGTCGTAAATCAGCACAGGTTTTTCTTTTCCCGACTGAAGGTTGGACAAGGCTTCCTTAAAAATATCGATTTCAAGATTCTGACAGCCTAAACTTAAGACCGTAGCCCCTGCAACATTTGGATTATTGACATAACCCGCTAATAGTCTAGCCAAGGACTGGGCGTCTTGGCGTGTTCCTCCACACCCTCCTTGATGCGTTAGAAATCGCACTTTGATATTGTCGTAATCGTTGGACTTTTTTGAAGCTTTGGAAGCTGAATTCTCTTTTACTAGTTCACCATTTACAAGCTGACTGAGCAATTCCTGTAAAGGTTCTTTTTCTGGAGGATTGAATTCTTTTTCAAAAATAGTTTTAAGGGTTTCAATATTTCTATTTTCACAAAATACCAGTGGGAAAAATAGCCAAATATTATCTGTTCCCACCTGACCATCAGGACGATGATATCCCATAAAAGACCGTTCTTCCCATTTTTTAGAGTCAGGGGGTGTCCATTCCCAAGCAGCTGTTTTACCCTTTACCTCCTGAGTTTTGTGTTTTATATTATCTGTGGTTAAAAGTCCACCTTGGGGTATGGATTCTGTAGCTTCTCCAACGAGCACTCCGTACATATATATTGAATCTTGCTCAGTAAAAGCCTCACATGCAAACTTGTGTTTGAGTGGAATAGCCTCTTCAAGTTTAAATGAAGCCCCATCCAGCTGAATTTGGTGCCCTTTACTAAGATTGTCTAAAGCAACAGCTACATTGTCTTTAGGGTTAATTTTTAAAAATGGATTTCTAGTAGTCATATTTGTTAATGTAACTATTAAATGCACTTTCGATATTTCCTGTGGCTAAAAAATCTAAAATATCCTCCAGTTGCATTGCTAAATTTGGAATTTGGGTAAGGTCTTGATCCCAGAACTCTTTCTTGGAAAGTACTCTGGATACTACAGCTTTGGAATTATTTTTTTTCCAAAGACTTTCAAATTCTTCTACAACCTTTTTATCGTCTTGAACTGGTAGTTCTGATCCGTTCCAATTCCCTTTGTAAAACCTCAAAAGACAGCCAAAGGAAAACACAAGATGCGGAGGTAGTAGTCTGTTTTTTTCTTGATATACCAATAAACTAGGTAAGACCCTTACCTTAAATTTAGAGATTGAATTGAGGGCTATACTGGCGAGATAATGTTTAATAAAAGGGTTTTTAAATCGATCGAAAACAGCTTCGGTAAATTGATGCAGGCTAGCACTATCCATATCCAAAGTTGGAGCGACTTCATTTCTAATCGCATCTTCTAAAAAGGATTTGGTGAATGAAGAGGTGAATATATCACTTACCGTTTGGTGTCCGTAAAGAATGGATAAAGGAACCAATGCAGTATGTGCACCGTTTAAAATTCTCACTTTTTGAGTTCTATAAGATTGTAAATCCTTTACAATTTTAATGTCCAAGTAAATTTGATCTACACTGAGTTTTTCTTTAAGACGCTCATCACCTTCGATTACCCATAAAAAGAAAGGTTCTGCGGTAACTAATAGTGCATCTTTATATGCCAATTGATTTTCGTAAAAACTGAGGTTCTCTTTTGGATAACCCGGTACAATGCGATCTACTAAGCTGTTGCAGAAGGTGATTGCATTTTGAATCCATTCTTTAAATTGCCCCTCTAGCTCCCATAAATCGACATACTGTAATATTATTTTTTTTAAAGTAGTGGCATTGTAGTTGATCAATTCGCAAGGTATGATGTAAAGCCCTGCATTGGAATTAGCCTCAAAATGAGTAAAGCGTTCCCAGAGCCAGCGCGTTAATTTTGCAGGATAACTTTTAGGAGGAGTGGCGTCAAATTGATCGGTAGGATCAAATACTATACCTGCTTCGGTGGTATTGGAAAAAATAAATTCCAATTCAGGAATTTTGGCAAGCTCTAAGAAGGAGTTGAAATCCTCGTAAGGATTGTTGGTTGCCACAATGTTTTCAATCAGTATTTTTTCTTGTACTTCCTTGCCTTTTTGAATGCCGTTTAAAAATAAGGTGTAAGCTCCCCCTTGTCGATCAAGTTCTGAGATCAATCCATTTGCTATGGGTTGAACTACAGCAATACCTCCATTATAATTAGTCTTTTGATTGAGTTGATGAATGACATCTCCGACAAAGGCGCGTAAAAAATTACCTTCACCAAATTGAACTATTTTAATGGGGTGATTACTTTTACTAAAAAGCGGTTTTTTATGGCTAGAGGTATTCATCAAAGCGGTGTATTAAAATCCAAATTTATGAGGCAGCCACAAAGTAATTTGAGGGAAAAAGGTAATGAGTAATAAGGCTATTATCATCGCTATAAATAGGGGTAAAAGAGGCTTAATTACTCGTTCTATACTTGTTTTAGCTATACCGATTCCAACGAAGAGAACAGAGCCTACAGGTGGAGTACACAATCCTATACAAAGGTTGAGTACCATAATGATCCCAAATTGTATAGGGTCTATACCTAAGGACTTGACAACGGGGAGAAAAATCGGTGTAAAAATCAATACCGCAGGGGTCATATCCATAAATATTCCAACAAAAAGCAGCAATAAGTTGATGATGATGAGGATGACGACTTTATTGTCACTGATGCTCAACAATACATCACTGAGGTTTTGGGGAATATTTTCATAGGACATGATCCATGACATACTCATAGATGCTGCGATTAAAAGCATGACAACAGCACTAGTTTTGGATGATTCCAATAAAATTTTCGGCAAGTCTTTTACTCGAATTTCTTTATACGCAAATCCCAAAACTAATGTATAGAGTACTGCAACAGCAGATGCTTCAGTAGCTGTAAAGTAACCTGCAACAATTCCTCCAATAACGATAAACAGCAGCAGTAAACTTGGGAAAGCAATTATAAATGTTTTAAGCACTTGTGAAAGGCTACTTCTTTTAAAGGTTGGATAGCCTTTTCTTTTGGCCCATATAGCCGCTACTAGCATGAGAAAAAAACCAGTCAATATTCCTGGGATGTATCCTGCAAGGAATAAGGCTGCTATGGAAACACCACCACTAGCCAATGAATAAACTATAAGCACATTACTTGGGGGAATGACCAATCCTATGGTTGCTGAAGTGATATTGACTGCAGCTCCGTACTCTTTATCGTAGCCCTCTTTTTCCATTTCTGGGCCGAGTATACTCCCCATAGCAGAAGCTGATGCCATGGCTGAACCTGCAATAGCCCCCATAAGCATGGCAGAGATAATATTGATCAATGCAAGACCACCTGGTAGAGCACCTACTATAGTTTTGGCAAAGCTGATTAAGCGATCGGCGATGCCCCCATGGGTCATCAGTTGCCCTGAAAGGACAAAGAAGGGTATCGCAAGTAGCGCAAAGCTGTCGAGACCTGTTCCCATTCGCTGGGCGATTGTTGTTACAGCAGCCAAACTAGGGATGGAAATCAATATGGTTAAAAGTGAAGAGATCGCGATACTCCATGCTACTGGAGTACCAATTGATATAAAAAAGATAAAACTAAGTACGAGTACTATTACTGGTAATAAATCCATAAATCTCTATTTCTCTTTATGAGTGAGTTTGTAAAAAATAATTAAAAGTCCACTGAGAGGGATAACCCCATAAACAACCGCTAATGGAATTTTTAACGAAGGCGAAAACTGTTCTAATTTAGTTGTGATATAAACCAATCGACTTCCTCCTACAACCATTCCAAAAAAGGCAAAGCTGAGAACAGCAACAGAGATAAATTTAGAGATTAGTTTTTGTTTTGAAGCCGAAACCTTTTTAGCAAAAAAATCAATGGCTACATGTTCATTTTTACCGGCAACATAGGCTGCTCCAAGGATACCTAACCAGATCATTAAATAGCGTGCCAGCTCATCGGTAAAGGAGCTGGGTGTAGCTGTAAAAAAACGGGTAAAAACCTGCCACAATACATTGATTACCATGATACCTAAGATGGCAATCAAAGCCCATTCAATTATTTTATCTATGGATACTCTAATTTTTTTCATTTCGAATACGGTCAATTAATTCAGCAATTTCTGGATCTTCTCTAAAGGACTCATACATGGGTAGAGTGGCTTCTTGAAAGGCTTCTTTTTCTGGGTAGCTCACTTCAACTCCTGCGTCAATCACGGCTTGCAAGGATTCATTTTCAGACTCAATCCACAACTCCCGTTGGTAAGGAACTGAAAGGTCAATGGCTTTTTGCAACCATTGTTGCTCTTGTGTGCTCAATCGATTCCACAGATGAGTGCTGACTAATAAAATGTCTGGTATCATAGTGTGTTCGTCGATAATATAGTATTTACAGACCTCATAATGTCGTGACAAATAAAAACTAGGGGGATTGTTTTCAGCTCCATCAACAACACCTTGTTGGATAGCAGTATATAATTCTCCCCAAGAAATTGGGGTAGGGGAGCCTCCTAATTGCTTAACCATTTCAAAGGCTGAAGCACTTTCTTGAACTCTGATTTTAAGTCCTTTAAGATCATCTGGATTTGTTACCGGGCGTTCGCGAGTATAAAAACTCCGACTGCCAGAATCGTAAAAACCGATTCCTTTGAGCCAAAAGTCATCACCTTCACTTAAAATTTCTTTTCCTATGGGTCCGTCCAACACCTTGAACAAATGCTCTTTGCTGTCAAAGAGAAACGGAAGTCCAAAGATTCGGAGTTTTGGCGCAAAGTTTTCCATAACAGCCCCAGATACTTTTGCCATATCTAAACTTCCAATTTGAAGTAATTCCAAACACTCTCTCTCGCTTCCCAATTGCTGATTGGGATAGATTTGAATCCGCATTTTGCCTTCAGAAATTTCGTTTAAATACTCATCGGCTTTTAGCATGGCCTGATGAACTGAATGGGTTACGTCTAAGCCGTGTCCGAGACGAATAATCCTCTTATTAGATACTGTATTGCAGGCCATAAAGGCGATGCCAAAAAAAACGAATAGTCCTATTAATTTGTGTTTCATTGGCTCTGTTTTAAAGTTTGAATCAGGGCCAGTGTTTTTTTAATTGTATTTGAAATCTGATCGTAGTCTTGATTTTTAACCAGTTCTTTTGAAATCAGTTTTGAGCCCAAACCAACACAACTAACCCCAGCATCAAACCAAGCCTTTAAATTTTCTTTTTCTGTTGTGACTCCTCCGGTAGGCATTATACTTGTCCAAGGCTGTGGACCTTTAATTGCCTTGACAAATTCCGGACCGTAGATATTACCTGGAAACAGTTTGACAATTTCAGCCCCCATCTCCTCAGCTTTTGCAATTTCAGTCAATGAGCCACAGCCAGGAGACCACAACACTTTTCTTCTATTACAAACTATAGCGATATCCTCTCTAAAAACAGGGGTAACGATAAAGTTTGCTCCATTCATTAAATAGTGACTGGCAGAAGCTGCGTCGGTCACAGAGCCTACACCGATTATCATACCGGGTAAAGATTCATTTACGAACCGTATGAGTTCTCTAAAAACTTCATGAGCAAAATCACCTCTATGTGTGAATTCTAAAAGCCGTGCACCTCCTTGGTAACAGGCTTGAACTATATTTTTTGAAATTTCAATATCAGGATCATAAAACAAAGGAATCATGCCGCTATTGTGCATTTCCGTGATGACCTGATGTCTTGTATATTGTGCCATAATCTTTGTTATCGAGCGACACGCCCTGAGGCATCTCCACTCATTAGTTTTTCAACTTCTTCTACTGTAACTAAATTCGCATCTCCTTTAATTGTATGCTTTAAGCAGGAAGCCGCAACTGCAAAATTGAGCGCTTGCTGATTGTCTTCAGGAAAAGCAATTAGACCGTAAATCAACCCTCCCATAAAGGAATCACCTCCTCCAACTCTATCCACAATATGGGTAATTTGGTATTGTGGACTTTCGTACATTTTTTTTCCGTCATAAAGCACTCCAGCCCAAGTATTATGGGAGGCAGAAATAGAACCTCTAAGAGTAGTAATGACCTTTTGAGCTTTTGGAAATTTTTTCATCATTTGCTTGCAAACGGATTTAAACGCCTCAGCTTTAACTTCATGGCCTTGTTTGGTGATATTGAGATTTTTCGGTTTGATTCCAAAATGCTTTTCTGCATCCTCTTCATTTCCTAAGATAATATCACAGTAGGAGGTCAGTTTTGTCATGATGGCTTCACGATCACCTCCGTAATTCCAAAGTTTAGCTCTGTAGTTTAAATCTGTTGAAATCGTTATTCCCATTTCGCTTGCCAGTTTAACTGCTTCAAGACAAGCATCGGCTGCACCTTGTGATATAGCAGGTGTAATTCCAGTCCAGTGAAACCATGAAGTATCCTTAAAAATTGTTTTCCAGTCAACCATACCGGGTTTAATTTCTGCCATAGCAGAATGCGCACGATCATATATCACCTTACTTCCTCTAGAAACTGCACCAGTCTCAAGAAAGTAAATACCCAATCGATCTCCGCCACGAATAATGTGGTTGGTGTCAACACCTCTTTTTCGCATTTCCATTAGCGCACAGTCTCCAATATCATTATTTGGAAGGCGACTGACAAAGCTCGAAGCCACACCGTAATTTGCTAGAGAAACTGCGACATTAGATTCGCCCCCGCCATAGACTAGGTCGAACGCATTGGTCTGAGAGAACCTCAGAAACCCTGGAGGAGAAAGTCGCAACATAATTTCTCCAAAAGTGACTACTTGACTCATAAAGTTTTCAATTTAATAATTAAAATAGGACTTTGCATTTTGATAGCAAATGTCTTGAACGATGCCTCCAATTAATTTCATGTCGTTAGGAAGTAAACCGTTTTTTATATCGTTTCCGAAAAGATTACAAACCAAACGTCTAAAGTATTCATGTCGGGGAAAAGATAAAAAGCTTCTCGAATCAGTAAGCATTCCAATAAAACAACTGATCATCCCCATATTAGAGAGTATGTTAATTTGGTCAGTCATCCCATCGAGTTGATCTAAAAACCACCAGCCTGATCCCCATTGAATTTTTCCTTTACTGCTACCGTCATTAAAATTACCAATCATGGTAGCCATAATTTCATTGTCGGAAGGGTTGAGGTTGTAGAGTATTGTTTTTGTTAGTTGATCTGTACTGTCTAAGGCGTCTAAATAACGTGAAAGTCCATGAGCGATAGGATAGCTTCCAATGGAATCCCAGCCTGTATCTGGTCCCAAGCTGTTAAACATGCGGGTATTGTTGTTACGCATGGCGCCTAAATGAAATTGTTGAACCCAGCCCAAGCGATGATATGCTTTACCTAAGAACACTAATAAAGCGGTTTGAAACTGCTGCTCCTCTTTTTTACTGACAGTTCCGCCAGACCTTTTACTTTTGAAAATACGTTCAATTTCTTGATGGCTGCTTACTTCATATGGGATGTATTCCAATCCATGGTCGGATAATCTACAGCCATTGGCGTGGAAAAAGTCCATTCTATTCTGAAGTGCACTGCACAAATCTGAATAACTTACAATGTCAATATCCGCAGCCTGACTGAGTTGATCCAAATACAGGTTATAATGGTCTCCCCCAATAAAAAGTGATTTATCTGGTCTAAAAGCCGTACTCATTTTAACATTAAAATCCGTCTTTTGCAGACTGATATGATGTTCTAAAGTATCAATGGGATCTTCAGTGGTACAAACGACTTCTACATTCATTTTATTTAATAGTGCCTGAGTAGAGAACTCCTTAGTTTGTAATAAAGCTGATGTTTTTTCGTAAACGTTAACGGCATTTTTTTCAGAAAGCAATTCGTCTATACCAAAATAGCGACTCAATTCCAGATGGGTCCAGTGATATAATGGGTTGCGTATCATAGAGGGTGTAGATTCTGCAAATTTGATAAACTTTTCTTTGTCTGTAGCGTTCCCAGTGATGTATTCTTCCCCAACCCCCAAAGCTCGCATCGCGCGCCATTTGTAATGATCTCCAGCAAGCCAGATCTGACTAATATTTTCAAAAATAAAATTATCTGCGATTAATTTAGGGGATAAGTGGTTGTGGTAGTCTATAATAGGAAGCGACTGTGCATAGTCGTGATAAAGTTCTTTGGACGCTTTGCTGTCCAATAAAAAATTCTGATTTATAAAGTGACTCATTCTTTTACAAAGTGTTTAAGTGGGTAAAATACAGTTAATTCGTTCCACATCCAATTTAGAAACCTAAGATTTATAGGGAATTTAACACTATGTTAAATATTTCTTAGGTTTTTATTAGAATATAAAAATTATATTAACTATTATTGTTTTATTATTATACGTTAACGTTAACGAATGTAAATAAAATAACTTAAAACAAACGCAAACATGAGAAATTTATTAAAAGTTACCCTAGCATTCTGTTTAGCACTTAGTAGTACTATAGTGCTTGCACAGAGTAATGTAAGTGGTAATGTAGTTGACTCTGAGACAGGCACTCCTTTACCAGGGGTAAATGTTGTGATTCAGGGAACTTCTACAGGTGTCTCAACTGATTTTGATGGAAATTATCAAATATCAGTTTCCCAGGGAGCTGTTTTGGAGTTTTCATTTATCGGATTTGAAAACCAAGCCATTACAGTTAATGGAGATCAAATCAATGTTTCTATGGTACCATCAGCTGATGCGCTAGATGAAATTGTAGTTACAGGGTATGGTACTCAAACCCGAAGAGAAGTTACTGGATCCATTGTTAGTATTGGCAGTGAGAGCATCGAGAAAATTGCCACAGGTAGTGGTGTTGATGCAATCAAAGGTCAAGTTGCTGGTGTTGACATCACCTCATCTGGAGGACGTCCTGGTCAAAATCCAGTAGTTCGTGTTCGAGGTCGTCGTTCGATTTCAGCTTCCAATGATCCACTTTATGTAATTGATGGAATACCTCAAACAAGTAGTACGGGTGATGGAGCAATCTTTGACATCAATCCACAAGACATAGAGTCTATGGAAATTCTTAAAGATGCAGCAGCAACAGCAATCTACGGCTCTAGAGGAGCAAATGGGGTGATCTTAATCACAACCAAAAGAGGTAGAAGTGGTGCTACTAAAATTAACTATTCAGGTTATTATGGGATAACATCGGTGACCAATGTTCCTGACATGATGAATGGAGAAGAATACGCCGCTGGACGAAGAGAAGCATTTCGTCAAGATGCAAACAGTAGATTCTCTTATGACGGAACAATTCCAAACGATGAAGCAGTCTTTTTAGGTGATGCGGCTCAATTGGAATCAATCAGATTAGGCAAATCCTTTGACTACTTAGATGCTGTTTTAAATCAAGGTTTTCAGAATAGTCATCAACTTTCAGCAAATGGAGGTTCTGAAAACACTCAATACAATGTTTCCTTGGGATACTTTAAAGAAGACGGTATTATTGATTTAATGGATTTTGAGAGAATTACTGGTCGATTGAACTTAGACCATAGAATTAATGACACTTTTAAGTTTGGTATATCCATGCTTTTAAGTAATTCTGTTAACAATTGGGGATCTTCAGCAGTTATGAGTGAATCCCTTTCAAATATTCCAATTGGGAAGCCCTATGCGGATGATGGAACATTAAACTTTTTTGCTTTTAATGACGGGATTAGAACTAATCCTTTAAGTGAATTGGTACCAGGAGCTTATGTAGATGAACGAATTTCTACACGTTTTTTCGCCCCTGTGTATTTACAAATTAATTTGACTGACGGACTTCAATTTACCTCTACTTTTGGACCTGATATGCGCTTTAGAAGACGAGGGGAATTCCGTGATCGTTTTACAAACGATAATCGTGGTGGGCCAGCAGATGCTGAGGTTGAAAATAAAAAGGAATTTGGATTCACCTTAGAAAACCTTCTTACTTATAACAGAGAAGTTGGACCAGGTAATTTAAAAGTTACTTTACTCCAGTCAGTACAAGAATTCAGATCTGAATTTTCTAAAGCAGAAGTACAAAACTTGCCTTACTCTTCTCAATTATGGTATAATATTGGTACTGCTGAAGTAAAGGGTAACCTTTCATCAGGGCTTACTGAATGGCAGTTACAATCCTATATGGGGCGTGTAAACTATAATATTGATGGGAAGTATTTATTTCAGGCTTCACTTCGAACAGATGGTTCATCACGTTTAGCTGAAGGAAACAAATGGGCCTATTTCCCTGGGGTTTCTTTAGGATGGAGAATGCTTGAAGATATTTCGCCTGACAATGCTACTTTTGATGAATTAAAGTTAAGAGCATCTTATGGAGAAGTAGGAAACACCGCGATTTCACCTTACCAAACTCAGGGGGCTCTTGCTCGTACGGTTTATGCGTGGAATGAAACACCAGCTTTCGGATACCGATTGAATGATATTCCAAATCCAGATCTCGGATGGGAGATTTCTAAAACTATTGATGTCGGTTTTGACTACAGTTTATTAGAAGGTAGAATTTCTGGAGCCTTTGATGTTTATGTTACAAATACAACAGATTTACTATTGGCTCGAAACCTGCCTTATACCTCAGGTTATACTAGTGTATTTCAAAATGTAGGTGCAACTAAGACAAATGGTGTAGAATTTAATGTAAATGCTGCAATTATTGAAAGTGATAAATTTTCATGGGATGTTAATTTGAACGTTTCTGGATACAACGAGAAAATTGTAGAATTAGCCTTGAAAGATGCAAATGGTAACCCTCTAGATGATACAGGTAATAACTGGTTTATAGGACAACCAATACGAGTCTTTTTTGATTATACAAAAGCTGGAATCTGGCAATTGAACGAAGCTGCACAAGCAGCTGCAGTGCAAGGTACTGATCCGGGTCAAATCAAATTGGCTGACATCAATGGAGATGGTCAAATTACTCCTGCAGATAGAAGTGTACTTGGATCTGATGTCCCGGATTATTTTGGAGGTATCACAAATACCTTTACTTATGGTAATTTTGACTTAAGTGCATTCTTTTATTTCCGTCAAGGACACATGATTCGTAGTAGCTTCCATCAAGGAAATGCTAATGGTCAATTCCGTTATAACCACTTAGATGTAGATTATTGGACTCCAACTAATCCTACCAATGACTATCCAAGACCTAACTTTACACAAGAGCGTCCAGAGAATGGATCTACTTTAGAGTATTTTGATGGTAGTTATGTCAAATTAAGAAATGTCACACTTGGATATAATTTTGATAGCAGTACAGCTTCAAAATTAGGAATGACCAATCTTAGAGCCTATGTACAAGGACAAAACTTGTGGTTTAGCTCTGAGTATGATACATTTGACCCTGAGATAGGGGAGGCAACATTAGGATCTGGAACTACTCCAAGTTCTTCTTTGTGGGCTTTTGGAATTAGAGCTGGATTTTAACTTTTAAACACAGAAATAATGAAAAAATATACATACAAAAGTATTCTAGTTTTACTAGGAATTTCAGTTTTACTGTCCTGTGAAAATTATCTCGATGAGAATAATATAGCAGATGTTTCAGCTGGATCTTATTATACAACCAGTCAAGGGTTGGAAGATGCAGTAAAAGCAACTTATGGTATCATAAAAGAATTTTACGGTACAGAGTTAGGTTTTTCCATGAATGTATTTGGTACAGATACTTATACCAACGGAGCTGATGGAAGTCATAAATATTTAAACTGGTATAACAACCAACACAACTCTTCTGCTCGTTATTTTAGAGATACATGGAGAATTATGTACAGGGGAATTAATCAAGCAAATGCGGTTATCAATAGAGCTGAAACCATTGAAGATATGGATCAAGCAACATTGAATACCCGTTTGGCAGAGGTGCGTTTTTTACGTGCATTATACTACTTTAATTTAGTTCGTTATTACGGTGACGTTCACCTTTCTTTGGAAGAAACCGAGGGAGTTGAAACCGAAGCAAATAGAACTTCTGTACAAGAAGTGTACGGTCAAGCAATAATTCCTGATTTGGAGTTTGCAGTTAGTAATTTACCTGCAACTCAATCAGAATATGGTAGAGCAACTAAAGCAGCTGCAGAATTTTTATTTGCTAAAGTTCACCTAACTGCACCTCAAGGGAGTGCTGCTCAGGCTGCGTCCCTTATGACCAATGTGATCAATAATTACGGTTTCTCCCTCTTGGATGATTGGTCTGATTTATGGGATATCAACAATGAAGAAAATTCAGAGGTCGTTTGGACCATAATCAATTCAAAGCAGCAAGTTGATGAAGGCTTAGATCGTTATGGGCACAGAGGACACTTGTATTTCTTATTTGAATATGACAAGCGCCCTGGGATGACTCGTGATACTGAAAATGGTCGTCCATGGAAACGCTTTAGACCAACAGATCACCTTTTAAGTCTTTGGGACAGAACGAAAGACGCTCGTTATGATAAAGGTTATAAACATGTGTGGTATGCTAATAAACCAGTTCCTGGTCAGCAAGTCGGGGACACTGCACTTTATATTCCAGGACCTGGTGTAGATCGAAGTGGAGTTAACCAAGATGCTAAATGGACACAAGCTGAAAAAGACGCAGTAATCTATCAGGTTTATACAACAGATGAATACAATCAGGTTATTTTTCCATCTTTAAATAAATGGATTGATAATACGAGACCAAATCGACAACATACTCAAGGACAGCGCGATTTTATCTTAATGCGATTAGCTGATGCTTATTTGATAAGAGCTGAAGCGAATTTCAAACAAGGAAATGCTGCTCAGGCTGCGGAAGACTTAAATATAGTTCGTAGAAGAGGTGCTTGGGATGGAGAAGAAGGTGCTATGGAAATCACTGCTGCTGATGTAAGCATCGACTTTATTCTTGATGAACGTGCACGTGAGCTAGTAGGTGAGGGGCACCGTTGGTTCGATTTAGTCAGAAACAATAAACTGGTTGAAAGAGTGAAAGCTCACAACTTGGATGCAATGGATAATATTCAATCGCATCATGTTTTAAGACCAATACCTTTAGATCAGATTGATAGAACTGAAGGGGATTATCCGCAAAACCCAGGTTATACACAATAGTAGAAACCTTTAGGGATATGATAAAAAAGGCTGTCAAATGACAGCCTTTTTTTTATTCTATATTCTCTCTGACGACAATCTCAATAGGGATTTTTTGATACAAGTCAGCGTCGTCATCTTCGGTGATCATTTTAAATAGTCCTTTTACAGCACTATAACCTTGATATTCTGGTTTTTGATTGATTATGAATTGAATTTTATTCTCCTCAAGCAGTTTGATATTTCCTCGATTGAGATCGTATCCAATAATTGTTCGATCGGCTTTAAACTCCATATCCTCCAATAGTTCTGGAAGTAAATAAGCCCTTGAATTGGTAACAAAAATTCCAATTGCCTCTTTTGAATGTGAGAAGGGCTCAAATAGCTGTTTAAGAGAGTTGATTTTGGATTGATCAACCGTGATGGAATGGATTGTTTCTTTTTTAATAGACATCTCCTTTTCAAAAAATGTTCTAAAACCAGACTCTCTTTCCATATTGTTTTTTTGAGAGTTGATATCGTTGATTAGATTGACAACGATATATTGTCCATTAGTTCGAATGATTTGTGAAAGTATCCTTGCAGCTACTTTACCACTTTGGAAAGAGTTTTGATGAATTGAATATTTACTATCAATTTCATCAGCTTTTTTAGTGTCTATAAAAACAACAGGTATGTTTGATTCCTCCGCTTTTTTTGTCAGTTCGATACACTGAGAAGTGAAGAAAGGAACGGTAATTATCGCATGAGGTTTTTTGGACAGAATTTTTTGACTTTCCTTTTTGAAAGATCTAGAACTCCCTATCTCAAAAACATGTAAATCATGGGTGATTCCCATTTCACTTAACTCAGCAACGGCTTTATTAATTCCTTTTAGGGGTAAGTTCCAATAGTGTTCTTCTAAATATGCTTCTTTTGGAAAAAGAACGCATATGGAAATGATTTTATTTTGTGCTAGTTTTAGCCTGCTTGCAACATTGTTCTTCTTATAACCTGTGTGTTTAATTACGGCCCTTATGTGTTTAGCGGTCTCTTTAGAGACCCCTTTTCTGTTATTTAATACACGATCAACAGTTCCAATAGAAACACCGGATAGCTCTGCAATTTTCTTAATTCCGACTTTTTCCCCCATAATTTTTTACAAATAAAAAAAAAAGAGACAGAAATCATCCTACCTCTTTTAAAAAAATCACTAAACCAATTATAATTCTTTTATAAAAATCTCTTTAAATTTAATATCCATTGTTCGATTGGGATGTAATTGAAGACCAATAGCTCCTTTTAAATTTGCATTTTCCAATATGTAATCCATAACTTTTTGTCCATTAAGCCAAACCTTATAGTTATTTTTTACAGCCAATATGGTCATGGTATTCCACTTCTTATTTTTGAGAATATTTTCAACTTCTGCTTTTTGGGGATAACCTTGTTTTGGCACATAGGGCGATCCAGTCATATCGACTTTTAAGGAACCAGAAATACCAATTTGTATTTGAGGGCTTTCTGGATTCTCGCCTCTGATAAAAACACCAGAATCAACAATTCCTCCACCCATCTTAAATTCTAAATGAACAGCAAAATCTTCATACTCTTTTGTTGTCCATAAATTCGATCCCATTTCTTCTTTATCGCTTTTTGCGAAGAGTATTCCATTTTTTACTGTCCAAGAATTGAGTTGTGTTTCTGGCATAACCTTCCAGTTGTCAAGATTCTTACCATTAAAAATTTTATCTTCTTTTTGGAAATTGATTTGACCAAAGACTGTATTAACAGTCAAAAAGCACAACAATCCAATAATTAGGAGTTTGTAATTTTTCATGACTAGTAAGTGTAGTTATTTGCTGTTTGGAGATCGATTTCTTTTCCATTACTCACCATCACACGATATTTAAATATCATGTTTTCTCCTTTTTTGAGAGTTGCATTGAGTTCTAATGCTCCTTTAGAGAACACTTTTTGTCCAAGAGGATTTGCGGCAAATAGTCCATATCCTCTAGCATGCCAAAAAGTTGGATAGCCAATGTTGTCAGGATGGTCGTACACGGTTATTGCTACTGCTTCTTCATCTTGTACCCCATTAAGTGCAACCCATTGAGCTCGAGTTCCCCAAACGGCTTCACCTTTAATGCCTTCTGAGCTTAGGTATTCGCCTGTCACTCCTTCATTGTTAAGCACTTTTACCTCGCTTGGAATACCATTGGCATCGGTAAACAGTTCCGGCTTGTTACTGGGGTGTTCTAGTGCTCTACTGACGCGAATACCTAAAAAACCTTCTTTGTTATCCGTTAAGCTAACGTCCTCTTTTGCGTAAAGTGTTGACGTTCGGTCAATGAATCGGTGATTGTCTTTTTCAGAGAAAACAAAATCAGTGTGCTCTTCAATCAAAACTGTCCCATCTGGTGCTTTCCATTCAGTTAATATTGATAATTTACTTTGGGCTTCATCTAGTTCAAAGGAAACGGGAAAAATGGTTCCATATCCACTTTTCTTTTCAGCGGGTATGGCATCAGAGTGATTCCAAAAATCAAAACCATTGACATCTCCGTAGTTCAGCCAATAACCAACATGATGTGGATGATCGACTCGCTCATTTGGCTGAGGGTTGATAGGATACCCACGAGTAAGAGATTTTCCACTTTTTGTCAATAGAGGATGAAGTACAGGTTTGTAATAGTCCTCAACATAAAGGTAATTTGTAAACAAACTTTCACCAAAATACACGCTTACCTTTTTGTTTGCACTATCGTGTTCAAAGCGAACTGTTGTATTCATCTCACTTGAATCTTGGGCTGATGTATCTTTTTTAGGGGTGTTCTTACAACTACTCATTATCAATACTAAAGCGAATGCTTTTAAAATAATTCTCATAGTTTAAATGATATTAATATTTAAAAACCTTACCTCCAGCAAGTACATTTTGACTTTCTTTATCGAAGGTAGCTTTGAGTCCTGTTCTAAGTGCAGCAGTTGTCATGATGTTAGCTATTGAGTGATTGTATCCAGCCTCTATAGGTCCATTGGTCTTTGCTCTACTTCGAACGCATTCCATCCAGTTAAGCATGTGGTTTGATGTCATATTATCAACACCTGTATTTGCTGAAGTCACTACTTCAACCTGACTATCACTCAAGTTGTATTCCTCAAGTTTGTTTGCTTCAAGTCCCATTCTTTTTGCTTGTCGTTCAGACAATCCACCGTTATCAGAAACTTTATTGGTCTTTAAGTTAAGCTCACCTCCATTAGAGTAATAAATCTCTTTAGTTCCACCTGCTGAATTTGTAAATCGAGAGGAATAGACTACTTGGAATCCGTCTTCACCATTATCGTCTCCGTAATCGAAGACAGAGGTCATGGTGTCGTAATTTTTACGACCGTCTTTCCATAGATAAATACCTCCATTTGCAGCTACGCTACGAGGATGGTCGTAACCTGAGAACCAATGTACTGTATCTATCTGGTGAGACATCCATTGACCCGGAATACCTGAAGAATACGGCCAAAACAAACGGTATTCTAAATACTTTCTAGGATCCCAAGCTTCATAAGGACGGTTCATCAAATAGCGTTTCCAATCGGTATCAGATTCTCTAATTTCTTTAGTTAGTTGAGGAAGTCTCCATCGTCCAGGTTGGTTGACATTCCATGACATTTCAACCATTACAATATCCCCAAACTTACCCGATTTGATAAATTGATTAGCGGCATGATAGTTTCTACCACTTCTGCGTTGGGATCCAATTTGAAAAACTATGCCCGATTCTTCAACAGCTTTTTTCCCTACTCTGGCATCGTCCATAGTTTCGGCAAAAGGTTTTTCAACATAGGCGTCTTTTTTGGCATTGGCAGCTTGAACTGTATGCAGGGCATGCTGAAAATCTGCTGTGGATATAATTACTGCATCAATTTTGTCGTCTTCATACATTTCCTCATTATTCCGCCAGACTTTCATTTTGTCTCCTGTCTTCTTTTTTAAGTATTCTGCACCTTCTTCTCGACGTCGGTTCCAAATATCTGAGACACCAACAAATTCAAAGTTTAGGTTTTTACTGTGATCTAAGAATGCTGGAATTAATGATCCTTTGCATCGGTTTGAAAATCCTACTACACCTACACGAACACGGTCATTAGCACCCAACACTTTTCGGTAGCTCTTTGCACTTAATCCAGTTGCAACTCCAAATGTTAAAGCTCCTGTTGCTAGAGAAGTTTTCTTAATAAAGTTTCGTCTTGTTGTCATTTGTTTTTGATTTAAATTTTTTAAAATTCTCTTATTTTTATATTCTTAAAGGAGACTTTATCTCCGTGATCTTGAAGAAGAATATTCCCTTGGGGTAATCTCCCAAAATTTTTCCACTTCTCGTATTTACTTTTTTCAACTAAGGCTTTAAAGGTTTGACTAAACCGATCAAATTCCACCACTTTTACATGGTTTAACCAATGCTCTACATGTCCGTTTCGAACAACGATACGGGCATTGTTCCATTGGTTTACGCCTTTGAAGTTTTTTCCTCTAGGACCTGTAGTTAAATTTTCAGCTCTTATCAAATCGTAGAGGGAGCCTACTGTTCGATTTCCGTTTTTACCTTGCTTAGCATCGGGATGCTTTCTGTCGTCAAGTATTTGAAACTCAAGACCGATAGCAGATCCTTGCATCTTATTCAACTCTGGATCTACAAAATATTTGATTCCACTGTTAGCCCCCTCAGTTAGTTTAAAATCAACACTGAGTTCAAAATTATCAAACAGATTTTGGGTTACGATGTCTCCACCATTTCTTGATTCTGCACCATCGGATGATTCTACCGATAATACTCCGTCATTCATATTCCAACCCTTTGAAGGAAATTGACCACCTTTTGCCGATCTCCAACCTGCTGTTGAAGTACCATCCCAAAGCAGTCGCCATCCTTTTCTTTTTTCGCTTTCGCTAAGCTGATTTTCCAAATAGCTTATTTCAGGAGCATAATCTGCTACTGGATGTCTGTAATCAGTGAGGTTTTCTGTAAGAATATTGATGTTTTTCCAGCGGACAATTTTTCCTTCATCTTCTTTATTTCTGATGGAGTGAACTTGAAAAGCGATAAAGCCCTCAGCAGTCAGCGGGTCTACAAGATTCGCACACATGATGCCGTTTACATAAGTTCTGATTTCATTACCTATAGCTTCTATACGGTAGTGATTCCAAGTGCCGTTGACAAAAGCCTCCTGACCTTTGGGGTTAATTGTAAGCGGATAAAGCCATCCTCTTCTAGCTTCATCGTAAATACCACCAGCCCATTTTCTTGGGCTTGTTTCAATTTCACACTGATAGCCGTGAACTCTTCCTTTTTTGAAATCAGGAAAACTGTTGCTACGAAATTGAACTCCTGAGTTAAGGCCGAAATCTACTTTGACTTCAAATTCAAGGATAAAGTCACTGTATTTCATTTTTGTGGCCATAAAACTATTGGGAGTTTTAGCCCTCGATACACCTACCATCTCTCCGTTTTCAATTCGGTATTCAGCATCTCCATTCAATTGTTCAAAATTTGAGAAGTCATTACCGTTAAATAGAGGCTCCCAGGGAATTTCTTGAGTATAAACTAAAGAAAAGCTTAGAAAAACACAAAGCAGGGTTGTGATTTGGGAATATTTTAATTTAAAATCAATCATTCTGTTTTTTTCATTTCGTTAACGTTAACGAATATAATATAATTTATTTATTATTGCATTCAAATATCTTTTTTACATTAGAGAAAAAATTAAATTAAATGGTCAACAAAAGGCGAAAATTTTTAAAGCAGAGTGCTACAGCACTAAGTTCAACGGTAATTCTTCCTCATTTAGCTAATTTTTCCATTTTACAGGGTTCTCCAAACGGTACCATTCGTATTGGTGTGATTGGAACTGGTGATAGAGGTCAAGGATTGATGAAGATTTTAAACAGGATTGAAAACATCGATTTGATTGCAATTTGCGATACTTTATCATTTAGATTGGACGCAGCAGCTACTATAGCGCCAAAAGCAAAGAAATTTTCCAATTACAAAGCTCTTTTATCCCACAAGGGTCTCGATGCTGTGATTATCAGTACTCCTTTAAATACTCATGCTGCAATTGCAGCTGATGCTATAGATGCAGATGTCCATGTGTATTGTGAAAAAACAATGGTCAAAGGAGATGAGGATATTTTAAAATTATATAAAAAACTAAAAAATAATCACAAAAAAATATTTCAAACTGGTCATCAATACCACAGTTCTCGATTGTATGCTCACGTAGTTGAAATGATACAGGCTGGTGAGATTGGTGTGGTAAGTGCTGTGCATGCTCAATGGAATCGAAATGGAAACTGGAGGAGACCTGTTCCAGATCCTAAATTTGAACGTCAAATTAATTGGAGAATGTATCGAGAATATTCTTACGGTTTGACTGCTGAACTCAGTTCTCATCAAATTGATTTTTGCAATTGGTTTATGGATGCTCACCCCGATAAGGTAACAGGATTTGGGGACGTGAGTTATTGGAAAGACGGTCGCGAGACTTATGATAATACTCATTTGATATATTCTTACCCCAAGGGGGTCAAAGCGAGTTTTACTTGCCTTACTTCCAATGCAAAAGACGACTATCAAATTAAAGTTCTTGGGGACAATGGAAGTATCATAATTGATTATCAGAACGCTTGGAAGTATCCCGAGGGGAAATACGAAAAGAAAATGGGAGATGTAGACGGGGTCTCAGGAGCAACAGCAAGCTGGACGGAAGGAAAGGGAATTCCTATCGATTATAAGCACACAGAGCCGACTAGACAGGCTTTGGAGGATTTTAGAACTGCTATTCTTGAGAATAGCATGCCTTTATCAAATTTTAAAAGTGGGGCAAAAGTAGCTTTTGCTGTCGATATGGGAATACGAGCAATGGATACCAATGAGGTTGTAAGTTGGGATTCTAAGTACAATATTTAATATTATTTATTTTGTTCGATTTAAAAGATAAAGTTATTGTCCTTACTGGGGCAACAGGTGCACTAGGAGGAGCCTTAGCCTTAAGTCTCGCTAAGTCCGGGGCGCATTTAATCATTCTAGGTAGAAATCAGGAACTCTTGGACAAGCTCATATCAGAGTTAACGCCCTTTACTAAAGCACAAGGTTTTGTGGTAGATGTAATGAATAGAACTGATTTAAACCGAGTTAAAGAACAGGTAATAACCCAATATGACACTATTGATGTCTTGGTCAATGCAGTAGGTGGGAATTTACCTGGAGCAGTAATTGCAGATGATAAATCTGTTTTTGATCTATCAGAATCTGATTTTGACCAGGTTGTTGATCTAAATTTAAAAGGAACCTTGTTGCCTTGTCTTGTTTTTGGGGAGCTAATGAGCCAAGTAGGAAAAGGTTCTATAATCAATTATTCCTCTCTGGCGGTTGATCGAGTCATTACTCGTGTTTTAGGATATTCGGCAGCCAAGGCAGCTATGGAAAATTTTACCAAATGGATGGCAGTTGAAATGGCCCTTAAATTTGGGGATGGGATACGGGTAAATGCAATTGCCCCTGGATTTTTTATTGGGAAGCAAAACAGAGATTTACTTTTAAATAAAGATGGGAGCCTCAGTGAACGAGGTGAAAAAATCATAAGAAATACGCCCATGAAGCGCTTTGGTGAAGCCGAAGAATTAAACGGTCCAATCCACTTCTTATGTAGTGATAGTGCAAGTTTTGTTACTGGCATTGTATTGCCAGTAGATGGAGGATTTAGTGCTTATAGTGGTGTTTAAACGTATTTTATCATGATAGAATCTTTTCGTTGGTACGGACCAAATGACGCGGTATCTCTGAGAGATATAAGTCAAGCTGGAGCCGTCAATATTGTTAGTGCGTTACATCATGTTCCCAATGGAGAAGTATGGGAGATAGAAGAGATAAAGGCACATCAAAAGTTAATCGAAGCTGCTGGTTTACAATGGGGTGTAGTTGAATCGGTTCCTATACACGAGGATATCAAGCAACGTGTTGGTAATTTTCAGCATTATATCAATAATTACAAGCAAACGCTTAAAAATTTAGCTTCTTGTGGAATTCATACTGTATGCTACAATTTTATGCCTGTGCTAGACTGGACACGTACTCATTTGTACAAGACGCTTGGTGACGGATCAACCGCTTTGGCATTTCAAATTGACGCCATGTACGCTTTTGATTTGTGTATCCTAAAAAGGGCTCAGGCTAAGGAAGAATACACTCCTGATGAAGTAGATGCTGCAGAAAAGTATTTTGATTCCCTTGATGCTGCTGCAATTGACGAGTTGACCAAAAGTATTATCGCTGGACTACCCGGAGCAGAGGAGGGGTACACCCTAGATCAGTTTAATCAACGCATTCAAGCCTATAAAAATTTAAGTAAACAAGATCTTCAGCAGCATCTAATCTTATTTTTACAGGAGCTTGTTCCAACGCTCGAGGCTGTAGACCTTAGGATGTGTATTCATCCGGATGATCCTCCGCAGTCACTTTTTGGTATTCCAAGGGTAGTAAGTACAGCAGAAGATTTAGATGTCTTTTTTAGTGCAGTTCCATCCGTTTACAATGGATTAACTTTTTGCACTGGCTCCTTTGGAGTTCGCGCAGACAATGACCTCAATGCCATGTTTTCTAAGCACGCTTCAAGAATTCATTTTTTGCATTTTAGAAGTACGCAAAGAGATGGAAATGGAAATTTTTACGAAGCCAATCATTTAGAGGGTGATGTGGACATGTTTTCAATGGTAAAAGCTGCATTGAATGAAGAAGCAACTAGGAAAAAATCAGGCAGACCTGATTGGGCTATCCCTATGCGACCTGATCATGGACATCAAATGTTAGATGACCTTAACAAGCTTACCAATCCTGGATATTCTGCAATCGGAAGACTTCGTGGGTTAGCTGAGATTAGGGGGTTGGCTTTAGCGATCTCTAGAACGCTCTAATAAGCCTCGTTGATCTCAATCCAATGTCCTTCTGGATCTTGGATTTTCACCTGCCTTACTCCATCTTTTCGGATCCGAACGACGTTTTTTTTGCCTTCATCGGTCCAATAATCAACCTTGTTTTTTTGTAGATGTTCTACGACTTTGTCAAGATTCATAGTTGAAAATGCCATGTGGTTCATAATAGTATTTGGAGCTCCATCGTCACTCGTTATGAGATGAAGTTGTTTTCCTTCATGATTGATTAGCCATCGTTTTGGAGGATTTTGACTTGCTGTAACCTCAATTTCCTCAAAGCCAAGTATTTCTAAGTAGAAATCTCCTGTTTTTTGAAGTTGCTTTACGGGTAGTGCTTGATGATTGAAGGTAAGTTTAAAAGATTCGGTCTGTCCATTTACAAAAAAGAAACAAACTAGAGCTAAAAAAAAGGTTCTTGTTAGAAGCATGATATCGTGTATTTATTCCTTAAATTTAAGTCTAATTTTTAAAATTCATTTATAATGAAAAGATATCTTTTATTATTTGCTCTAGCACTCTCTCTTTCTTTATACGGTCAAAAAGAATATTATGAGTTAAGGACCTATTCTATTCCATTTAACGGTTCAGAACAAGCCTTACACGACTATTTTGAAGACGCACTCTTGCCTGCTTTAAATCGCAGTGGTGTTGAGAATATTGGAGTATTTGAGTCCTTAGGAGAACCCACCCCAAAGCAACTATTCTTATTGATACCTTACCAGGATATTTCAACTTATGCAAAGGTTATTGCAACTCTAGCCAACGATGGTGAGTATCTTAACAAGCGAAAAGCATATGACGCTGTTCCCCATAATAAGCGTGTTTACACTCGTTTTTCAAGTTCATTTTATATTGCATTTGACGGACTTCCTCAGTTGGTTAAGCCAGCAACTGGTTCTCAATTGTTTGAGCTTCGAACATATGAAGGATACAGTGAAGACGCTGTTCGTAGAAAAGTAAAAATGTTTAATAAAGAAGAGTTTAGCATCTTTGAGGCTACAGGATTGCATTCAGTTTTTTTTGGAGAACAAGTCTCCGGTCCTTTGATGCCAGCATTGACCTATATGCTCTCCTTTAGTTCTATGGAAGAGCGCAATGCAAATTGGGATAAATTTAGAGTGCATCCTGAATGGAAAAGAGTGTCTGGATTGGCTGAATACGCCCATTCTGTTTCTGACATTAAACGAACTTTCCTTAAGCCATTGTCGTATTCACAACTATAGGGTAAACTAGTCTTCCAAAAGGTATTCTATCCCACCTTGTAAATGTTTTTGAAACCAACTCAATTCATAGATATCTTTGCTGTGGCCGAGGGCTGTGTACCATTGTTTACCACCATCTAGGGTATTGAACCAACTCAAGGGAGCACGTTCAGGGCGAAAAACTTTTTTCCCATTGTCGTTTTCTGATACTGTAGCTAAATCTGCTTCGAGTAAAACTTTAAAACTTGGATTGCTATTTTTTATAAAATAGCATTCGTCGTCTAGATCAAAGGTTTTGCCTAGATGTTGGGTAGAGGGATGGTTTTGACGATTGACTTTAACAGTAAAAGTTTGAAATGGGGGGTGTCTTAAAAACGAACCGCCAATAAGTTTCCAAAACCATGGCCAACTGCGTTCAGATCCGATAGCCGAATGAATACCGCCAAAACTTTTTCCACTTTGACAATAGGCTTTAAAAGCATCTCTTTGCATTTGGGTGTCAAAAGCTTCGTTGTTTGTATTGGTAAAAAGCACTGCGTCAAAACTGTTAATTTCTGAGCTTGTAAAAAGAGCTGGATCTTCACTGACGACACTTTCAACGCCTATAGACTCACATATTTTCTGAAGAGTTGCTACACTGGCAGGAATATTTTTATGCACATAACCTTCTCCGTTTTTAGTATAGATCAACAGCTTTTTGCCTTCAAATTTTTTGGATTGCCCGTAGTTAATAGTTGAATATAAGCAGAGCATTAAGCTCAAACTCAATAGGAATATATTTTTCATACATAATTGTTTAGATTGTTAGCTCATAGGGAATACCGGCCTTTAGCTTGACTTTGATGTTTTTTTCTTTGTAAATAATTTCCCTTTGAGTATCCCTCTTTGATAGCAACTGCAGGTGTTTTAATTCATTTGCTTCCCATTTAATATCAACATGGATGTTACCTCTAGCTTTAAGCCCTTTAACGAGTCCGTTCTCCCAATTAGTAGGTAAAGCTGGAAATATGCGAATGATTCCATCTTCGTGTGATTGGACTAAAATTTCTGCAATACCTGCGGTATATCCAAAATTTCCATCGATTTGAAAAGGGGGGTGGGCGTCGAATAGGTTAGAGAAGATGGATTTTTCAAAAAGAAGCTGTATATGCTCTTGAGCCATAGCTCCATCCATCAAGCGAGCCGCACAATTGATCAGCCATGCACGACTCCAGCCTGTTCCAGCTCCACCATTTTTAAGTCGATAATCCAGAGTTTTACGGACAGCATCAAACAACTTGGGTGTTTTCGAAAGGCTGACCTGATCTCCTGGATGAAATCCGTAAAGGTGGGACATATGACGGTGCCCAGGCTCATATTCTGCATACTCGCGATCCCACTCTAAGATACGTCCGTCAGAACCTAACTGGAAACCGGTCCGTAGTTTTTGTATTTGTTTCTTGATCGTATCCATCAAGTCGCTTTTATGATTTAATATTTTTGCCGCTTTAAGGTAGTTAGTAAAAACTTCTGTAACCACCTGCTGGTCCATCGCGCTTCCCAAACAACTAGCAACAGGATTTCCATTGACATCTAAATAGCGATTTTCAGGGGAGGTAGAGGGAGCGGCAATTAAGGTTCCGTCTCTTTGATCTTCTATGATCCAATCACTGTAGAACTGAGCAACGGCTTCCATAGCGGGAAATGCGCGACTTTTTAAAAAGTCTTTATCGTCGGTAAAGAGATAATGTTGCCAATAATGCTGAACCATCCAGCCTCCTGCTCCAAAGGAGGCTCCCCAATAGGCCGTTGGAGCTCTTAACCAAGTGGGTGCCCATAGGTCAGTTGCATGTGGTAAAAAGGAACCTCTAGCGCCAAAGTTTTTTTGGGCAGTTGTTCTTCCACTAACTATTAAACGGTCTATATAGTCAAACAGTGGATTGTTAAGCTCATCCAATTGGGTTAAGTTGGCGAGCCAATAATTCATTTGAAGGTTTATATTGAGGTGATAATCTGCATTCCACGGTGCATTAATGTGCTGATTCCAAAGACCTTGAAGGTTGGCGGGTAGGGTTCCAGGTCTTGAAGAAGCAATGAGTAAATAGCGGCCATAATGAAATAAGGTTTCTTGGAGTTCCAAATCAACAGCACCACTTTTTACTGCCTCTAAACGTTTGTCTGTAGGTATTGTTTGTGCTGCATTGTCTGTAATTATATTAAAATCAACTTTATTAAAAAGCGATTGATGATCTCTAATGTGTCGATCTTTTAATTCTTTAAAGGAGTACTTATCTATTGCAGTAAGTTGTTTGCTGTTTTCAGATTTGTAGTCTTTGTGATAATAAGATGAATTAGTCAGTATGCGTAATTCGATCTCTTTTACTCCACTTAATTCTAATCCATTTTCAATAGTGATAACCCTACCTCCTTGGTTATTTGGTTTTACGATTGTTTGAAATTGGACACCTTCTAATATCGGATTTGGTTTAGAGTCAAAAGCGCCTTTCCGTTGAGTCACTTCTCCGTCCATTATGAGCATTCCCTCTGCTGTATAGGTTTTAGCAGTAGGAATTCCCTCATCTTTAGGTCGCTGTAATTGTATATTTCCACTCAATCCGTTGGGGTGGCTACTTTTTAATTTTATTACTATGACTTGGTCTGGAGCGGAAACAAAAGCACTTTGTGTTACTTTATATCCATCTGATTTATAGGTTACTGTGGCAACTGCCTCATTTAGATTTAAAGTTCTTTTATAGTCTGAAATCTTATTGTGATTTAACTTAATTGATAAGTCTCCCAAAGTTTGATGAGAACGAACGACAGTCTTTCGAGAAAATTTTTCTACTAAAAGGGAATCTACAGTCTGTATGTCCCCCTTAATTAGTAAACTTCTGATCTGTGCCAAATCATCTGGAGTCCCACTGGGGTGATCCCACCCTAAATCATTTGGCCATAAAGAATCGTCATTGAGTTGAATTCTTTCAGTATGGGGATCGCCAAAAACCATTGCCCCGATACGGCCGTTACCTAGTGGAAGTGCTTCCTCCCAAACGGCTGCTGCTTCTTTATACCAGAGCAGCTGTGAATTTGTAATATCCGGCACGGTAACTTTATTGCAGCCTATGGCGATGAGAATAAAACTCAAGCACAAACAGGGAATGCAATACTTCATGATCAAAATATTTTAGGTAATTTATTCTTTATTTAAATTTAAAAGAAATATTTTACAATTAAGAATGGAAACCAAAACATTTAATTTCAATCGCAGACATTTCCTCAAAGGTACTTTTGCTTCATTAGTGCTATCTAGTTTCGGAGTTTACGGATTTGATTTGATGTATCCTTTAAAACCATATCGCGTAGGACTTATTGGCACAGGATGGTAT
>Ga0233451_10000324_pt1 | contig 49716 bp, 46 predicted proteins | sample 011ome_29_FD_183052 | JGI IMG/M metagenome (GOLD analysis project Ga0233451, IMG submission 183052) | Coastal salt marsh microbial communities from the Groves Creek Marsh, Skidaway Island, Georgia - 011504CT (spades assembly) | ecosystem: Environmental > Aquatic > Marine > Intertidal zone >... | reverse complement strand
CGATTGTAAGAGGTGTTGGTGTTTCCAAAGTGCAGAATTTGCCGCTTGTTGACTGGCCCCGCATGGGCGGTCGTGGCACCTATATCCAGCTGCATGGCACCGAGGGCAAATGGGGCAATTATGTTGTCGAAGTGCCCGCCGCTGGTGCGCTGAATGTTGAAAAACATATTTACGAAGAAATTTATCTTGTTGTGGAAGGGCGTGGCTCGACCGAGGTTTGGCTAGAAGAAAACGGCCCAAAACATGTTTTTGAATGGCAAACCGGATCAATGTTCTCAATTCCGGTCAATGCCTATCATCGGATTGTGAATGCAACATCGTCACCGGCGCTGCTGCTTGGCGGTACAACCGCGCCGAATTTGATGAATCTAATTGGCAATCGTGATTTTATTTTCAATTGCCCTTACGAGTTTACCGACCGATTCTCGCCCGCAGCCGATTTTTACAAGCCGAATGATGATGTCGAGCCAGATCCGATTCGCGGTCTTGCTATGCGCCGCACAAATCTGGTGCCTGATGTGATGAATTGTGATTTGCCGCTTGATAACCGGCGCTCTCCTGGCTGGCGGCGTGTTGAACCGTTCATGACCGGCAATAAATTCTATCTTTGGATCGGTCAGCATGAGACTGGCAAATATTCCAAAGCGCACGCCCATTCGTCAGCCGCGGTTTTGGTATGTATCAAAGGGCGCGGCTACACCTATACATGGCCCGAAGAATGCGGTGTCAACCCGTGGCAGGATGGTCATGCTGATAAGGTCAAGCGGGTCGATTATGAACCGGTTGGCTTGGTCAGTGCGGCACCGGGCGGTGCGCGCTGGTATCACCAACATTTTAATGCATCTGATGGGCCGTTCCGCCTCACTGCATGGTTTGGGCCACATCATCCGAGCCTTGTTACCGGCCTGCCGCCGGGAGAAAAACAGATCGACTATACCGGCATGGATGTGAATGAAGGGGGAACCTCAATCCCTTATTGGATGGAAGATCCAAAGCTTCGCAAAGAGTTCGAAGAAATGCTGGCCGAATATGGCCAAGAAAGTCGGATGGATCCATCGCTTTATGAAAAACCAGCTGACAAATAGCGCTGTCAGTATTGCTATGGGGTTTCAGCGCGATTTTGGAAGAAAGCATTTGCAGCCGTGACGACGAATGAAAATACTGGCGGCCGCGTGTTTTTTTCCAGTGCTGAACGCAGCCTGATTGAGGAAGATGAAATTATCCTCAAGACGGTTGGCGTTGATATCGGCTCGGCGACGTCGCATATCCTGTTTTCCGAGATTTATCTCGAAAGGCTTGATACGCGATATATCGTCTCCAAGCGTGAAATCATCCATCGTTCGGAAATTTTGCTAACGCCCTATAGCCATGAGCAGGATATCGACAAGGACCGGCTTGGGCAGTTTTTCGACAAGCAATTCAAGCTGGCCGGCTTGGCACCTGATGATATCGATACTGGTGCGTTGATTTTAACTGGTGTTGCGGTGCGCCGCCGCAATGCCCGCGCCATTGGCGAGCTGTTTGCCGCCCAAAGTGGAAAATTTGTTTCGGTCAGTGCGGGTGACGGGCTTGAGGCCATTATGGCTGGGCATGGTTCGGGTGCGGTCGGGTTAACCGGCGGTGCTGATAATGATCGGTCTATGGTGTTGAATATCGACATTGGTGGCGGCACGACCAAGCTGGCAGCTTGTGGTGGGGGCGAGGTAAAACATTGCTCGGCAATTGATGCAGGTGCCCGGCTTGTGACGTTTGACCAGCAGAATATCATCACGCATATCGAACCTTTTGGGCAAAAATACCTCCTACTGGCAGGGCTTGATCTGCGGGTAGGTGATCCGATTTCAGACAGTCAAAAATCCCTGCTCGCCGATCTTATGGTTGATCAGATTATGGCCGCGATGGCGGGTGACGAGTTGGAGGGGCTGTACCGATTGCCCCGCCTGCCTGCGGGCAATGACTATCGCCAGATTATTTTTTCCGGCGGCGTCTGTGAATATATTGCCAACCCCGAATTGGCGACATTTGGTGATTTGGGGCAGGCCATCGCAAAGAGTATTTCCAGCCGGGTTGCGGCGCTTGATATTCCCTATCAGGCAGCCAATCTCGGCATTCGGGCGACCGTGATTGGCGCGTCGCAATATACAGTTCAGGTCAGTGGCTCGACCATCTATTTCGATCCTGCAGATGTTCTGCCAATTCGCAACGTGCCGGTGATCGCGCCTGAATTGACGATCGGTGATGAGATTGACGAGGCAATTGTTAAGGCTGAAATCATCGCGGCGCTGGCGCAGATGAACTTGGCCGATCCGGATCAGCCAGTTGCGCTTGCGGTACCGTGGCAAGGCTCGGCAAGTTTTGCTAGGCTTCAGGGGTTTGCCCGTGCCGTTCTTGGTGGTCTTAGAACAGTCATTGGGCGCGGGCATCCGCTGATACTGGTTGTTCGCGGTGATATTGCGGGTCTGTTGGGAATTCATTTTCGTGTTGAAGAAGGCTTTGCCGGTCCGATCATTTCGATTGATGGAATTGAGGTTTCAAATTTCGATTTCATCGATATCGGTGATGTTATAAGATCAACCGGTTCCGCCCCTGTGGTTATTAAATCTCTCATTTTCCCGTCGGAGTAATGCCATGACCGAATCCAGCCAGATACCCGCTTTAGTCCGGTCACCCCTCGTGCCCGTAGCTCTGTTTGTTATGTCGGGCGGATTTGCGATCTGGAGTAATCAGCTGCCGGAAACTCCACGTATGATGCCGTTTCTTGTTGCGGCAATCACCGCAATATTATGTGTATTCGACTTTTTGGCACGCGGTAACAGCCCTTTTGCGCAAAAGGTTGGGCATTGGCTAGGGGCTGATTTCAGCAACCGAGAAATGAAGCATAATCCAGCGATTGGCGCTGAAGTGGTTATAATATTATGGATGTTCCTGTGTGTTGGTCTAATGATGTTTCTAGGCATCTTACCAAGCATTTTTGTCTTTGTGCTGGTTTATATGCGCTATCAAGGTAAGCAAAGCTGGCGCAATTCCATTTTAGCTAGCATTGGAACCTTGTTATTTGTGGCTACCGTTTTTGAAATCCTGCTCCAATATAGTCTTTATCGCGGCGTGCTTTTTGATTCTAGAGGCTTTGACGCATGGTAGACTGCTTGCTGTAGGACTCGAAATCGGAGGTGCCAATCAAATCTGCATATTTCGCCTGACAGTCAAACAGAGCAACTTTATGTGATATTGAAAAACGATCAAAAACCGCATCAGCGATAATGAACGTATTGATCTGGCGGCTAAACGCATCAACGGCGCTGGCACGAACACACCCAGATGTAGTGCAGCCCACCAAAAACAATCCGTCGCAAGCTTGATTTTGAAACCAAGCCGGAAATTCGGTTTCAAAAAATATGCTGGGTGCGCCTTTGCCAAACACTAAATCTTCAGTGTATGGTGTAAGCTCGGCAATGATCCTATTGCCATCTTTAGTCGCGGAAAATGGCTTTGCGTCTTCAATAGCGCGGCCTGTTTTTGGGCTTTTTCTGCGCAGCCGCATCGCACTGCGCCGACTATAGGCGATGGGCATTTTTGCCAGCCTTGCAGCCGTCAATGCCCTTGAGATAAATGGTACGGCTTGCCAAGCTGATGGCCCACACGCTGTGCGCCGTTCGGTTGCTGCTGTCACAGCATCAATTCCTGGTGAGCCACAGAAATCATATGTCATGTCAATAACAACAAAGGCTGGTCGTTTCGGAAGTTGAAGTTCTTGACCGTAATGGCTTACACGTATGATTTCCACTTCCTGGTCAGACAACAGTGGCTCCCAATGGGAATTAAATTTTTTTTTCATTTTCCTATTTTTTTTCATTAGGTTTTAGAATCATTAAAAAGTAGAGTAACCCTTGGTGCTGGCACTATACAACTTAATTGAAAAAGCTGGCAAAGTAGGGAGGGAAGAATGTCAAATAGAATTATTGCGTCATTGTCGTGCGCAGCCGTAATACTGTTCGGGGCTGGAACCGCGACTGCAGACTGGCCAGAAAAACCAATCAAATTTGTTGTACCTTATAGCACAGGTGGTGGGTTTGATGTCTATGTTCGCGCGGTTGCTCCAGAAATGGAAAAAATTTTGGGTGTTCCGGTTGTTCCGGAGAACATCCCAGGAGCTGGGGGGCAAAAAGGCGCAGCAACTGTTTATAAATCTGAACCAGATGGCTACACGATTGGAATTTTCAATGTTCCAGGCCTGACGGTTCCGCCACTTCTTGGCAAAAAGGTTGCTTACGATCTAGACCAGATAACTTGGTTGGGCAATCTCGCAAAAGACACCTACTCAATAGCGGTCAAGGCAGACTCGCCAATCAACAGTTTGAAGGACCTTTGCTCACTCGGGCGCCCAGCAAAATTTTCTGATACTGGACCAGCATCTACATCTTCTGTAACGGCAAAAATATCGATGTCCTTGATTGACTGTCCCATGACTAACGTCACAGGTTACAAAGGCTCAAGCCAAACCATTGTAGCTGCAATGCGAGGTGAAGTTGACGCTACTCTAAAACCAATTGGTTCGCTCCAGAAATACGTAAAATCTGGAGACATGAAATTTATCGTCACATATGAGAATAAACCTTCCATTAAGGGTGTCTCATCGTCGAGGGAGCTTGGACACAATGAATTCGAAAAGTTGACGCTTTATCGGATTGTAGGAGGTCCTCCTGGATTGCCCAAAGATGTAGCTGACAAACTTGCAGACGCTCTTTTAAAAGCTGCAAACTCAGACGCAGTGAAAGAATGGTCGGCAAAATCAAAAAAGCCACTTGACCCAATTGGTGGAGCTGAAGCCAGCGTGCTGATGAGAGACCTTTCTGACTTTTATTCTAAATATAAAACAATATTAGCAGAGTAAAAAAATCAGATTTGGGGGAAGAGCATATTGTTCTTCCCCTGTTTTGTTTTTCCAATAGATTTGGCAGTCTCAGATGGGCTTTGACATTTTTTTTCATGCCTTACTTGGCGTTATAACAAGCGGTTCCTTTGTTTTCGTTTTAATTGGCGTGTTACTCGGGCTTTGCTTTGGGATTATTCCCGGCCTTGGCGGCACCACTGCTCTGGCACTATTGATCCCAATAACTTTTAGTATGGACTCACTTGATGCCATGTATCTTGCTGGTGGGGTCATGGGTGCCACTTCTTTTGGCGGTTCAATTACAGCAATCCTTTTAAACACTCCCGGGACCGCACCGAATGCTGCGACAACATTTGATGGTTACCCGCTTGCCCAGCAGGGTAGGGCGGGAGAAGCAATTGGTGCATCGGCGACGGCTTCAGCGATGGGAGGGTTGATTGGTTTAATTACACTGATGTTGTTCATACCTTTAGCTAAAGAAATTGTATTGCTTTTTGGCCCAGTTGAATTTTTGTTACTAACAATACTGGGCTTGGTGGCTATTGCGGTTTCGTCTCGTGGCAAATTGCTGCGAGGTTTGATAGCGGGTGGTTTTGGGCTGCTATTAGCATTTGTTGGAGTAGATACTGTTTCAGGGCACACCAGATTTACACTAGAAACCGATTATCTCTGGGATGGAATACCGCTAGTGCCAACACTTACCGGTCTTTTTGCAATTAGCCAGATGATAGAGCTTTCTTTGAAAGGTGGTTCTGTTGTTACGGAGAGGGTTAATGTCGGTAATTTAACAGGTTTATGGAAAGGCGTAGTTGCAGTGTTCAAACACTGGACTGTGCTGATTAGAGGGTCATTTATTGGAACCATTATCGGTGCAATTCCAGGCCTCGGTGGTACAGTGGCTTCTTTCATAGCTTATACCTCTACAGTCCAATCTTCTCGTGATCCGTCCAGCTTTGGTAAGGGAAATATTATAGGTGTGATCGCTCCTGAGAGCGCCAACAATGCCAAAGATGGCGGATCGTTGGTGCCAACTGTGGCTTTTGGCATACCTGGAAGTGCTGAAACAGCTGTTTTCCTTGGTATTTTGGTGCTCCATGGCATTGATCCAGGCCCTACCTTGTTACTTGAAAATGAACGAGAGGTTTATGGTTTAATCATAGCTTTAACAATGTCTGCGGTTGGCGCATCATTGATTGGTCTTTTGACGGCAAGATGGCTGGTAAAAATAACGTTTGTGAATGTAAATATATTAGTTCCGTTAGTGGTTACTATTTCCTTAACTGGTGTTTATGTTTTGGAGGGTAAGCCAGGAGACGTAATTTTGGCTCTCGTAATGGGGATAGTCGGTTATTTTATGATTCGTTTCGATTATCCACGCCTTACACTAGTTATTGCTTTGGTGCTTGGAGAAACTGCAGAAAGGTCATTCCATCAGTCACTAATGATTTCGGATAATAATCTTGTTGGCCTAATTATGGAACGGCCGCAGGCGATCATATTAGTGCTTGCAACCCTGCTGACATTGCTGTTGCCGGCGTTGCGCAAGCGCGCCAAAAAGCCCACCTGATCAATGCCTCCACGTTAGGTTGATCGGGGTGTCTAAAGATATAATTAAAATATATTTGGAGAGTGATCATGACTGTATCGAAATTTATTCCCCGCTCAGATCATGTTGGAAGTCTTTTGAGGCCTGCTTCGGTAAGTAGAGCCCGTCAAAAATTTTTCCAAGAAAAAACGATTACAAGTGAAGAATTGAGTAAAGTCGAGGATGAGGCAATTCTTGATCTGGTGAAAATGCAAGAATCAATTGGGTTGCATGTTGTCACTGATGGAGAGGCGCGCCGTTCTTTCTGGCATTATGATTTTATGGGCCATTTAACTGGTTTCGACCTCGAGGAGCGAGATAATGGAGTCCAGTTCGCGGGAGTGAAATTGCGCCCAATCTTCCCAACTATTAACGGTCAATTGGATTTTCCAACTGACCACCCGATGTTAGGTCATTTCCAATATCTAGCGCAAAATTCATCCGTAGTGCCAAAAATTTCTATCCCAGGGCCAAGCTGCTGCCATTTTAGAACCGATGTGAATGATATCCGTTACGCACCGTATCAGGATATTGAAGTGCTAATGGCCGATTTAACTAAAACTTACAAAAAGGCGGTTCATGCCTTTTATGATGCAGGTTGCCGTTATTTACAAATGGATGATATTTTCTTCGCATATCTTTGTGACCCAAAACATCGTCAGGCTAAGGCAAATGTTGGGCAGGATCCTGATTATCTGATCGAATGTTACGCAAAAATGATGCATGACAGTATCAAAGACAGGCCTGCCGATATGACGATTGGCATGCATATGTGCCGCGGCAATTTCCGCTCTACCTACGCTGCTGAGGGAAGTTATGACGCGGTTGCAGATGCGGTGTTTAACCAGACCGGTGTTGACGTATTCTTTATGGAGTATGATACGGACCGTGCTGGTGATCTAAGCCCACTTGGCAATCTTAGTAAAGGTGATCAGCGCGTGATGCTTGGTTTCATAACGACCAAATCTGGCGGCCTGGAGAGCATAGACGATTTGAAGCTGCAATTTGATAAAGCAGCAAAATATGTTGATTATGAGCAAATGGGCATTGCACCACAATGCGGTTTTGCATCAACAGAAGAAGGCAATGAAATTACCAATGATGATCAAAAGCGCAAGCTTGAGCTTGTGATGAAATGTGAGCAGGCGATCTGGTCATGATATTTTAGTTTGATTATAAATAAGCCACGAAAAATAAATTCATAAAACGTAAAACATATCGCTGGATAACACTAGTCGTCTGCGGTTACGATTTACGCACGCTAACCTGAAAAATACCAAAAAGGCTTGGTTAGTGATCACCGTCCTTTGGACGAAAATATTTTGGAGGAATATTTGTCATGAGAACAAGATTTTTAGCAGTCATGGCTGCAGTTGGCGTGGTCATAACATCAGGTGCTGCAAGTGCTTCTGAGTTTACTTTTAAATTACACCATTTGCTTTCAGGGAAAGCGCCAGCGCATACCAAAATGCTTGAGCCGTGGGCAAAACAGGTCGAAAAAAATTCGAATGGTAAGGTAAAAATCGAAATTTACCCGGCGATGACGCTTGGTGGCCGGCCGCCTGAGTTAATCCAGCAAGCTCGTGATGGAGTTGTTGATATCGTCTGGACGGTCAACGGCTATACGCCTGGCCTTTTTCCTCGTACGGAGGTTTTTGAACTGCCAACGGTCTTCAAAAATGACCCGGTCGCTGCAAATCTTGCGCTTTACGACATGTTTGAAAGTGATCTTCGTCAGGAATATCAGGGCGTTGAAGTAATGTTTCTGCACGTTCATGCTGGCCAGGCTATCCATATGCGCACTGACTCAGTTAGATCACCAGGTGACCTAGCAGGTAAAAAGCTAAGGATACCAACCCGCACCGGCGCTTGGGTTATTGAGGCGCTTGGCGCATCACCAGTGGCAATGCCGGTTCCTGAGTTGCCACCTGCTCTGCAGAAGGGTGTTGTTGATGGTGCGCTAATCCCATGGGAAATCATTCCGCCACTGAAAATTCAGGATCAAACAAAATACCAGATTGAAGGTGTTGATAAGGAGCGCCTTGGGACTACAACTTTCCAGGTTTCTATGAATGCTAGTCGCTGGAATGCTCTTCCGGCTGATATTAAAAAAGCTTTCAAAGATGCGTCAGGACGTGACTGGTGGGGAGAGGTAGGCAAGATATGGCGTGCAACTGATGATTTTGGCATTGGCCTCGCGGTTAAATCTGGCAATACCCATATTACCCTGACTGAAGCTGAGACAGAGGCTTTCCGTAAGGCGGTTGCGCCAGTTGTTGAGCGCTGGGTGGGAGAAGTAGATGGCAAGGGTATTGATGGCAAGGCGATGGTAGCAAAAGCACGTAAGTTGATTGCAGAAAACGGAAGTTAATCACTTGTCTGAAAACCAAACTTTAAACCACCCCGGCGTTGTCGGGTTGGTTCGCCGCATTATTGATTACTGGGCATTGTTGGGTGGTTTTATTCTTATTGCCGTGGTGCTGATGAATGTCTTATCGGTCATTGGTGGCGTGTTGTGGCGACCCTTTCCGGGTGATTTTGAGCTTACTCAAATTGGTGCAGCGAATGCAGCCTTTTCCTTTTTGCCTTACTGCCAAATTCATTACAAAAATGTTACCGCTGATATTTTTACTACCAAGGCTGAGCCTCGTACAATTCTGATGTTCCGGTTTTTAGCGTCGTTGGTAGCGTTGCTATTCGCTTGCTTGTTATGCTGGCGCATGTTTGCGGGTATGCTCAACCAATATCAATATGATTACACTACTGCAATTGTTCAATTCCCTATATGGCTGGCCTTTGTGCCAATCCTTTGGTCATTGGTTCTTCTCTCAGTCGCCGCACTTATTTCACTTTGCGACGAAGCACGCGCGATAATGAAAGCCAGATAAGATGATTGATTCTATCATGCTTGGCATTGGCTCTTTAGTGGTTCTTATTGGGTTAATTGCCATACGCATGCCTATTGCCTATGCAATGATTTTAGTTGGTGGCATCGGAGTGATGCTGGTAAACGGTGTTGCGCCTGTGTTTAACCAACTTAAGACACTGGCCTATGGGCAGTTCTCGATCTATGACCTGTCTGTGATACCGTTATTTATCCTTATGGGGGCTTTGGCTTCGAAATCTGGCATGAGCGCCTCACTATTCCGTGCGGCTAATGCATGGCTTGGCTGGATGCGGGGTGGTACCGCCATGGCCGCAATCGCTGCTTGCGCTGGCTTTGGTGCGGTATGCGGTTCATCGCTTGCCACCGCCTCGACGATGGGTAAGGTTGCACTTCCCGAATTACAACGCTATCGCTATTCCGGCGCATTAGCGACTGGAACGTTGGCGGCTGGTGGGGTGCTTGGCATCCTAATTCCACCATCGGTTGTGCTGATTATCTATGCGATTATTGTTGAGGCGAATGTGGTGTCGATGTTCGCGGCGGCCCTTATCCCAGGGCTATTAGCAGTGGTGTTTTTTATCACTGTTATTGCTATTTATGTAGCTGTGTTCCCAGATTCTGGTCCAAGATCTGAAGCTGTTGATGTGGCGGAATTTCGGGCTGCAAGCCTTGGAGTTTTGCCAGTCCTTACTGTGTTTGCGATTGTGCTCGGCGGTATTTATGGTGGGTTTTACAACCCAACACCCGCTGCATCAGTTGGTGTTGCACTGGTGATGGTTTTTGGGCTGTTGCACCGCACTATTAATTGGTTCGATATCAAACAGGCTCTTTTCGAGACGGCCGGTACTGCGGGCATGATTTATCTCATTCTGCTTGGTGCGGAGTTGATGAAAATCTATATGAGCCGCATTGGACTACCACAGGCTATGGCTGAATGGATAATTGAGTCTGGCTATGACCCGATGCTGGTGATGGTGCTGTTATTAATTGGGCTGATTCTGCTTGGTTGTTTAATGGATAGCTTGTCAATGATTTTGCTGGCAATCCCTTTTTTCTGGCCGGTTCTTGTTGATTTAAATGGGGGCCTTTATGCAGGCGCTGAGGGCTCTGGCTTTGGTATGAGCACAGAAGATTTGAAAATCTGGTTTGGAATATTGGCGTTAATCGTGGTCGAGCTTGGGTTAATCACGCCACCAGTAGGGATGAATGTTTTTGTGATTTCAGCATTGGCAAAAGATGTCCCAATGTCAGAAACCTTCAAGGGTGTGATTCCATTTTTCTGCGCCGAGCTAGTGCGCGTTGTTCTTCTTTTCAGCTTTCCGGTGATTAGCCTTTGGTTGCCCAAGTTATTTTCGCAATAGGCGGTGAGCGAGTGGAATTGACTGTCGGGTAAGTTTTGTTGACTGGTAGAAATGATATGCCATTTTGGAAATAGAGCGTCACACAATTTATTGAACTATAGGTAGGATCATTCGATGTTGATTTATGATGAACAGAAGAATTTTGCCAACACACCGCTTAAAAATGAATATTTTCAGACCGTCCCCCTGGCAGCGTCAATCGGGGCGGAAATTGTTGGGTTAAAAGTCGGTGATATTGATGACAAGTCCTTTGAGGCGCTTTCTGATGCGCTTTATCATCATAAAATGGTCTATCTTCGTGATCAGGATTTAACACATGACTTGCAGGAAGAGCTAACCCTGCGCTTTGGTGAATTTGGTACTGATGCCTATACCAAGGGACTGGAGGGACACCCTAACATTCAGCCCGTAATCAAAGAGGCGGAGACAAAATCAAAAATGGTTTTTGGTGGAGGCTGGCATACGGACTCTCCCTTTTTGCAAAAACCTCCTTCAGTCAGTCTACTTTATGCTGTCGAAATTCCGCCCTATGGTGGCGATACCATCTGGTATAACGCGGCAATGGCTTATGATAATTTATCCAGTACGATGAAAACCATATTGGCACCGCTCCAAATCCATATGTCAGGTGAAAAGGTTGTTGCCAGCCTTCTGGGCTTGCAAAAAGACCGCGCCGCGATTGGGGATATGTCGCTAGAGATTGATACGCAGTCGATGATTGACGGGGCCTTGCACCCATTGGTCCGCACCCATCCGGTTACAGGCGAAAAGGCGTTGTTTGTGGATAAGGTTTATTCCAAGGGTATTGAAGGTATGTCGGCCTATGAGTCCCAGCCGATTATTGATTTTCTCGTGGATCATATCACCCAGGAGGTTTTTTCATGTCGCCTACGCTGGTCAGTAAAAACGTTATGTCTGTGGGATAATAGGCTTTGCCTGCATCGTGCCTTTAACGATTATGACGGCTTTCGGCGTGAAATGCACCGCACTACGGTGATGGGTGAAATTCCGTTCTAGATTCGCCACGTTCAAAAAAGAGAAGAAGTGACTTATGACATCGACTATAACTATTGACAATTTGTATCCAGCCTATCCGGCTACCCCAAAGGGTATGAGTGACGCTGAGTGGTACGCGCGTGTTGATCTGGCGGCGGCTTACCGGCTGACTCATTTGTATGGCTGGACCAGTGTTGTTTATAATCATATCACACTGCGAATCCCAGGAACCGACAGTTTTCTAATCAACCCTTTCGGGTTGCGATATGATGAAATTACCGCCTCAAACCTTGTTGTGATTGATCTTGAGGGTAATAAGGTTGGTAAAGATGATGGCTGGCCAGTTAATCGGGCTGGCTATCTGATTCACGCTGCCGTGCATCGCGCCCGGCCAGATGATTTGCATTGTGTTATGCATACGCATGAACCGTTTAGCCAGAGTATGACAGCGCTAAATGTTGAGACTGTGCCAATGGTTCAAGAGGCCTGTCAGCTGTTTGAACGCGTTGGTTACCATGACTTTGAAGGGATCGTTCTTGACGCAAGTGAACAAGAGCGGCTTTGTGCCGCTTTGGGGTCAGTAAATCATACATTGGTTCTAAAAAACCATGGCTTGTTAACGGCGGGCCCAACGGCGGCATGGGCGTTTATCCGGCATAGTGTATTTATTCGCAATGCCGAAATCCAGTTGCGGGTAATGGCATCTGGCGGCCCAATTAGCAAAATTCCTGATGAAGTAATGCGGCATACGCGTAACCAGTTTGAAGGCGGTGATGCGCAGGCTGGTGCGGCAGTTCGTCACCCAGAATGGCCGGCTTATATTCGGTTGCTTAACAAGGTTGACCCAAGCTGGAATAGCTAGGAATACTTTGCGCCGAGCTAGTCAGGACTGATCTTTCCAGAATTGATTGGCTGACTGCCTGGCCTGCACCAATGCATTAATTAGGCGGTTACGAGGCACTTCCAGACCAATGGCGTTGGCCTGTTCCACAATATAGCCATTTAGCGACTCGATCTCAGTTTGGCGTGATGCTCTAATATCCTGCATCATCGATGGCATGTGATAGCGATGCTCGGCACAGGCAAAATCAATCAGTTCATGCACCTGTTTCGGATCGACTCCAATGCCAAGCGAGGCTGCAACCGCCAAAGCTTCGTCAGCAAGCGCGTGAACCTCAACCATTAATGGCGCAGTATCGCCAATAAGACCGGGTGCTGCATCGGCCAGGGCAGCAACACCATTCATAGCAACGTTAAAGCAGGCTTTTTGCCAGATTTTTGTTCGTACATCATCCAGATATTCGGTTGAAAGTCCGGATTGCTCCAGCATGGTTGCCAGCTCTTTTGCTGCCGCTTGCTGGCGTTGTGAGCTGATCTCTAATGGGCCAATCCAGCTATGATGCGAACCATGGGAACGGATATGTGCTGGCGCGAGAACTGTTGCTGGGATCATAGTTACCCCGTGCAACACATCGCAACCAGTAAGGCGAGCCAATAGTGAGCCATTGCCAAGGCCATTTTGCATCGATACCATGATCGTATCTTTGCATATTACTGGGAGTATTGCCTTGATCGCAGCTTTAGTTTGGTGGGTCTTGGTAAAACACATGATGAATTTTGCTGGCCGTGCATTGGCTGTTACAACCGCATCTGGTTGGCTGATTTGAATACCGGTATCAAACTCCAGCCTCAGGCCATTTTTTGCAACGGCCATCGCTGTAAAATATTGGCGATTGACCAATTGAATCTGGAAGCCTTTATGGGATAAACAACCCCCAACAACGCACCCAACTCCGCCAGCACCCAGGATCATCACGTCTATCATACTGTCACCCATAATCGAAAAGTTCCCTGCGGCCAAACAAGCTTAAGTTATAGCGGGAGGCCAACATAATTTTCGGCCATCATTAAACGCCCTGCTGATGAAGTGGTGATGTAATCCAGCTCGGCCTCTTTCATCTTTTGTTCGAACGGGTCGGCATTAAAGCGATGCGTGAGGTTGGTCAGGTACCAGCTAAAACGTTCGGTTTTCCAAACACGGGCCAAAGCTTGGTGTGAATAATGCGGTAATGCTGCTGTATCACTATCTGCAAAGAAACTCTCAATTGCCCGATGTAAATAATAGATATCTGAAAAGGCGAGGTTCAGGCCTTTGGCGCCGGTTGGCGGTACCACATGGGCGGCGTCACCAGCGAGAAGTAGACGGCCAAACTGCATTGGCTCGGCGACAAAGCTCCGCAAAGGGGCGATGGATTTTTCCAGTGAAGGGCCGGTAATCAGCTGTTCGGCAGTTTCTGGCGGTAAGCGCCGGCGTAACTCATCCCAGAAAGCATCGTCACTCCAGCGTTCAATATTATCGGCTGGATCGCATTGTATGTAATAGCGCGACCGGGTCATCGACCGCATCGAGCAAAGGGCAAAGCCGCGATTATTATTGGCGTAGATCACTTCGGTTGATACCGGCGGCGTATCTGCCAACAGTCCAAGCCATCCAAATGGGTAAACCTGTCCATAAGTGGTGATTGCGGTCTTGGGAATACTGGCACGGCAAACGCCGTGATAACCATCACATCCGGCGATCAGGTCACCGGCAATTTCTGCAGCCTCGCCGTTATGGATGAAACGGACAAATGGCCGGTCGCGGTCAAAATCATGAATCTCGACATTTTCTGCCGAATAGATGGTCTGGCTACCGCCTGCCACACGAAGATTATAAAGATCGAGAGTAACCTCTGTCTGGCCATAGGCGGTCACGACCTTGCCATTGGTGGTTGTGCCAAGCGGCACCGAAACCAGCCGGTCTTCAAAGGCGATATTAACCGCGTGATGCGCGATACCCTCAACGGCGAGCCGCGCCCCAGCCCCTGCACTGGTCAGCAGATCAACCGAAGTCTGCTCAAGGATGCCAGCCCGGATACGGGCCAGTACATAATCCTTGGTCTGTCTTTCAAGAATGATATTGTCGATCCCTGCACCATCAAGCAGACATCCAAGCAGTAATCCCGCGGGTCCTGCCCCAATAATGACAACCTGTGTCCTTTTTACCACAACCTATTTCCATTCATCGTAATGGGCCGGGTTAGACCTGTTTGCCTACCCCCGGTTTCGACAATCAATCCCGTTGAATTCGACGAGGTCTTCAAGCGTATCGACATAGGTAAAACCTGCGGCAGCCAGAGCAGGGCGCATATTATAAAGATCAATGCCAAGTTCACCTGCGGCTAGTTTTTCCCGCTTACTTTCCTCGTTTGCAATCCGCTCATTCGCCTTGATCAGCACGGTATCGGCCTGTTTACGGGTAACAACGCAGACGCCATCATCATCGGCAACAATCACATCACCCGGAAAGACCAGCTGGCCAGCGCATACCACTGGCACATTCACCGCACCGGGGGTGTTTTTAACGGTGCCTTTTGATGAGATTGCCCGAGACCAGACCGGAAAATCCATTGCCTTTAAATCGGCTGCATCGCGCGTTCCGCCATCAATCACAAGCCCAAGAACACCGCGCGCCCGCGCCGAGGTGGCAAGCAGGTCACCAAAGAAACCATCAGTATTATCGGTCGTACAGGCCACCACCAAAATATCGCCCGGCTGGCACATTTCAATTGCCACGTGGATCATCCAATTATCACCGGGCTGTGCCAACACAGTCACGGCGGTGCCGGCAACCCGTGCGCCGGGGTAAATTGGCCGGATATAGGGTTTAAGAAGGCCAATCCGGCCTTGCGCTTCATGCACGGTTGAAACGCCGGCATTGCCAAGCCCGACGGCAGTTGCGGCATCGGTACGGGTAATATTACGGACAGCGACTGTTTTCATGATCTTATCCTTGGTTTTTAGATTACCTAGTCATTGCCCGTTCAATTTCATGCATGACTTTCATCGCTGGCAGGCCTTGCGCAAGACTTGAATTTGGTTCGCGTCCATCGACGATAGCTGCAATAAATTCACGGTCAATCAACTCGATCCCGTTCATCGACACATCAACCGCTGACACATCAATCTGCTGGCCCTTACCATCATAAAGATCATCATAGCTGGCGACATAGGTACCCTTGTCACAGATATAGCGAAAATAGCTGCCAAGCGGCCCGTCATTATTGAATGATAAGGACAAGGTGCAAAGCTTACCGGTCGGGGTTTTCATGATGATTGCCATATCCATGGCGATGCCAAGCTCGGGGTGCTTTGGCCCCTGAACAGCATGAACCTCACTAACCGGCTCGCCAGTCTGATGTAAAAACAGATCGATCGTATGACAGGCATGATGCCATAACAGATGATCGGTCCATGATCGTGGCTCACCTTTGGCGTTCATATTGGTGCGGCGGAAGAAATAGGTTTGCACATCCATCTGCTGGATCGACAGCGCCCCGTTGGTGATTTCATTATGCACCCACTGATGCGAAGGGTTAAACCGGCGCACATGGCCAACCATGCCAATAAGCCCGGTTTCTGCCTGTTTTGCCACGAGACGTTCGGAATCATCCAAATTGTCGGCCATCGGGATTTCAACCAGAACATGTTTGCCCGCTGCCATCGCTTTGATGCCCTGTTCAGCATGAAGCTGGGTTGGGGTTGCCAAGATTACTGCATCAACCCTGTCACTGGCGATAAAGGCGTCATAATCATCAAAACGCAATGGCACGTTGAATCTATCAGCGACGCCACTGGCCTTTTCAATGGTGGTAGCCATAACGGCAGAAATTTCTATATTGTTGATCGCACTTAGCGCTTCGAGATGTTTGATACCAAAAGCGCCATTAGCGCCGGCAACGCCGAGCCTTACTTTACTCATCTTATCGGTACTTTCTTAGTCAGTATTTTCCAGAATGATGGCGCCATAGGCAGTCGCCGAAACAGGTATATGATAGAAACGGTAGATCTCACTGACATTGTCATTCAACGCGCCGCGCATCACATTCCACATGATCATTTCGATGCCTTCACAACCGGCTTCACGAATAAAATCAGTGTGGGTGAGACGAGTATTGGCCGCGGGATCAGATACAAGATTATTCATAAAGGCGGTGTCAAATTTGGGGTTCAGCACGCCTGCACGTTCCCCGCCAAGCTGATGCGACATACCGCCCGTCCCCCATATGCCAACGCTCAGATCTTCGGGAAAGCTCTCAACAGCGCGGCGAATGGCTTGGCCCAGCTTGTAACAGCGAAGCGGTGTTGGCTGCGGATATTGGATAACATTGACACAAAGCGGGATTACCTTGGTTGGCCAGGCATCGGGCTGATCATAGGCAACTGACAGCGGCACGGTCAGCCCATGATCGACATCAAGACTGCCAGCGACCGCCATGTCAAATTCGTTCAGGATAAGATGTTCAGTGATATGCCATGCAAGCTCGGGATGACCCATGACCATTGGCACTTGACGCGGCCCCCAGCCTTCATCAGCTGGCATGAACTCCTCAGCAACCCCCATCGTAAAGGTCGAATAATTATCCAGCGAATAGGATGTGGCATGATCGTTGTAAACGATGATCGTAACATCAGGGATATTATCCCTGTGCCACGCGCGAACCGGCTCCAGCCCTTTGAATAGCGGCTGCCAATAAGGCTCGTCAGTTTTACCATTATCCATAGCGGCACCAAGGCCGGGCACGTGCGATGTGCCCATGCCAGCAATAATCCTAGCCATTCTGCTGCTCCCTCTTGCTGCGGTTGCCTTCAATCGGGCGGCCGCCTGCCATCATCATTGCCTGAAACTCGTCAAAACTCATTGCCGGTTGCGCCATCTTGCCATACATCACTTGAGGTGGCTGCTTATCGTGGCTAACAAGCTTAAAAGCATAATAGACATTTGCCCCAAGTTGCAGCATTCGCAGATATTCCCGATCTAAAACCGCCTGTTGTTGCTCCTCGGTCATTTTATAGGTTTGTAGATAAGCCTTCTCGTCAGCCGCAAAAGCCGCTCGTGCTTCAGATTTGTTTAACGACATAAGAAACATATTTAGATGATAGCCTTTTCGGTAATTGCGGCTATCCAGTACATAGGTGCCTGGCACATCATCATAATCCCGTATCGTCATCTAAATACTCCTTGAGATGTTATCGCCAAAATGAGGCAATTTGCCGTCACCTAAAAACTTACCCCAACAACTAAGCTGGCACAACAAACCATTACATTTGATGATAAAATGGGATTACCAGATACCATTTGTCTTCAATCGGATTGCGTTGGTACAACGTTTGGCGCGCGGCTCTGGGGTGGCGGCTTGGGCCTGCGATTTGCAGTTGGCGTCAGGCTATTTGCGTTTTTCCTGACGCGCAACTTCGGCTTCACGACCAATGTTTGACTCGATTACAACATCGACGAGAAACGGTTTTCCGGCCCGAACGGCTGCGACCGCTTGTTGCATTGCAGCCACAAGATCGTCACGGGTCTCAACCGGCCCAATGGCCTCGACCCCTAGCCCTTTTGCCAGCTGGGCAATATCAGGCGTCGGGTCATCAATACGTTGGCCAACCCAGCGATTTTCAACATTGCGATCGCGTTTCTCGGCAACTTTCTGCTGATGAATTTCGTCGTTAAAATAAGAACGATTATTGGCAATAACCATCAGGGCGGGAATCTCATATTTGGCCGCTGTCCATAATGCATTAATGCTCATCAACGCATCGCCATCCCCCAGAATACCGACGGTCAAGCGTGGGCTTTGGTGATTTGCCAGCGCTGCACCAATGACCAGCCCGGGCCCGCTGCCGATACCGCCGCCGCCATCCTTGCCAAGATAATCAAGCGGGTGCTTCATCGGCCAGAGATCAAACGGCCAGCCGCGCGCCAACGCCGCAAACGTAACCAGATCATCACCAGTGGCATTCTTTAGTGCAACGGCGACATCCCGCAATGATAATGCCCCTTCGCCCGCTATTGGTGCGTCGCCCGCAACAGGGTCAGGCAATACCGGCATTGGTCGCTGGCTCGTTGCTGCTAACAAATCTGCAACTGCCAGATCGGCATCACCGACCAGTTCGACATCAATTGCCGGCAAGGTGAAATGTTCTTTGCCCCATCCATTATGCAACGTTACATCCTGTCCGGCGTGAATGATGGTGATATCAGGCTGGCTGGTGCCAAAAGCCTGTTGCAAAAGCCCGCCAAGATCAATCCAGCCGATACTAAGAATAAGATCAGCCTGCTGTAATATTTCACGGTGTGATGGCGGTAATTTATTGAATGGTGCCCCAACATGAAGTGGATGGTCAGTCGGAACCATGACGCCAGATTTCAAATCGCTCATCATCCGCGCGCCCAGCTTTTCTGCCAGTGCAACGCGCTGGGTCATTGCTGCATCATTGCGGGCCCCGCGCCCGTAGAGGATTACAATATTTGATGCGCCGGCCAGCCGTTCTGCTGCTGCCGTAATCGCATTACCGGCAGGCCTTGCAGGTTCTGGCGGTTGCGCGCGATCAAGCACTGGCATGCTGAAATTGTCACGAACGGCTTCTTCTTGAATGGCGGCGTCAAGACAGACATAGACTGGTGCGCATGGTGTCATATTGGTCATCTTCCATGCGCGGCTGAATGATTCGGGGATCGCCTCGATCGACGCTGGCTGATCATCCCATTTGGTGAAATTACGGACCAGCGCACCTTGATCCTGTGCAGTATGCAGCCAGTCAACCCACGGCCGGCGCAATGCTGCATCGACCGGGCCGGTAGCACCAAGAACAAGCATTGGCGCCCGATCTGCATAGGCGTTAAAAATCGCCATCGTCCCGTGCATCAGGCCAACATTTGAATGGAGCGCAACTGCCATGGCTTTGCCGGTGGCCTTGGCATAACCATGCGCAATTGAAACGGCATATTCCTCATGAAGGCACATAAGCATCTGCGGCGTTTCATTGCCGAGATAATTGACCAAACTGTCATGTAATCCGCGATAACTGGCCCCCGGATTCAGCGCGATATAGGGAATATCGAGCTGGCGCAGCATTTCAGCGGCCACGTCGGATCCCCAGCCAAGTCTTTGGTCGGGGGTGCCTGCTGGCAATTCGCGTTTGATCGGTGAGGATGCGCTTCTGCTAGGGGGGGGTGAAGATGACATTTGTAACGACTCCAGAACAAAAGGGGCATGACCCCAAGCAAAATAAATAAGGCCAGCGGAGGCAGGCAAAGCGAAAAATTTCAGTAACTAACGTCGCGCAAACGCGCGTGCTTTTGACAGGTCAAGATTAGGTTGCTTGTGCGGTTTATGTCAAAGAAAAGCTACGCGGATTTTGTCGTTCCTTGCGCGGCCGTCACTTTATCTCGGCGCGTGAGTCCGGTCCTGATAAAACTAGGGGTGTCACTGCTTTTGTTGCTTGGTTTTGACGCATCGCTGGCGTAACCTTTGCATCTTTCTAAAGGGCCCGTTAGGTCGGAACGGCCGAAGGCAATGCGAGTTATCTCGATAAAATCTTCCCGCCACTCCATCATATCCCATAGGATATGACTTTAACCCTTCGGTCTTTGTCACCGGCAGATGGCAATCGCCATTTTGTTGAATTTCGGAACTGTATTTTTGAGGTATTTATGTCAGAGCTAAAACTATCCATCGCAACAACTGATTATGACCATTTCCGCGATTTCCGCCTTGGTGAAGTGCGGGCGCAAGGCATTGACCATAACTGGCTCAACCTTGGCCATCATGAGTGTTTTGCGAGATTCACTGCCAATCGTGAATTTGATGTTGCCGAGCTGTCCTTTGCCAAATTCTCGGCGCAGGTGACCCGCCCGGATAGTGATGTTATTGGCCTACCGGTCATTTGTTCTCGGCTGTTCCGCTTTAGTTCGTTTTATGTCAATAAAAACAGTAAAATCAAAACGATTGCCGACTTGAAAGGGAAACGCGTGGGATCGCCGGAATGGGCACATTCTGCGGCCGTTTATATGCGTGGCTGGATGCATAACGAGATGGGCGTAAAGCTGAGTGATGTTCATTGGGTGCAGGCTGGTGCCAATGCTGCCGGACGCAAAGAAAAGGTCGAGTTAAGCCTGCCTGAAGGTGTCGAGCTGACGCGGATCAATGATAAATCGCTCAGTGAGCTTTTGGCCTCAGGCGAGATTGATTGCGCGATTATTGCCCGCCCACCAACCTGTTTTCTTGAGGGGCATCCAGATGTTGAGCGGCTGTTTCCTGACTATATCGAAATGGAAGAGGATTATTACCAGCGCACTAAGGTCTGGCCGATTATGCATATCATTGCCATGCGGCGGCAGATTTTGGATGAAAACCCTTGGGTCGCGCGGAACTTGCTGAATGCGTTTCAGGAGTCCAAGCGGCGCAGTCTTGAGCGGCTTCTTGATCCGGCGGTTTCGCGCTATCCGGTGCCGTGGCTGGCGACCTATGCGCGCAAGATGCGGGACATGTTTGATGGCGATCTTTTCCCTTATGGCATCGAAGAAAATCGCCCGACATGGGAACAAATGGCGCTTTATACCTATCAGCAGGGCATCGCGCATCGTCAATTTACCCCCGAAGATATTTTTCCCAAGGGCATCATGACTGACGTTGTGATCTGATCATATCATATCAACAAAAGGCGATTGAAGACGAGGTGACATGATGAGTGAAACTCCAAAATCTGCGGGGCCGGTTGCGCCTGAATTGCTGGCCGATCTTGCGGCGGCAAGCCGAATTCTTGCCGCGCGTGGTGTGGTTGATGGCTTTGGTCATGTGTCGATGCGCCACCCAGACTCGCCCGACCGGTTTTTGATGTCAAAATCAATTGCGCCGGCACTGGTGGTTCCTGATGACATCATTGAATATGACCTAAATAGCGAGCCGTGTAACGCCAATGGACGTGGCAGTTTTCTTGAAAGGTTCATTCATGGTGAAATCTATAAGGCACGCCCCGATATCAATTCAGTGGTTCATAGCCATTCGCCATCGGTAATCCCGTTTGGGCTGGTGCCAACCGATATGAAGGCAATGTTCCACAATGCTGCTTTCTTGGCGGCGGGCGTTCCGGTTTTTGATATTGCCGACAAATTTGGCGATACGGATATGCTGGTTTGCGACTGTGTGAAGGGTGAGGCCTTGGCCGAAGTTTTAAAGGACAAGGATGTTGCATTGATGCGGGCGCATGGGTCTGTCGCTTGTGGGCCGACGCTGCAAACGGCGGTGTTTCGTGCGGTCTATACCGAAGTGAATGCCCGAATTCAGCATTTTGCGCAGGCACTAAGCAACGATGGCAATCTGGCGGCATTGACTAAAACCGAAGGCCAGCTTGCAGATGTGCCGAACCAGACCGCAGGTATGCGCGCATGGCATCTTTGGCGCGCTGAGGTTCGCAACGAGGTTAATTGGTAAATTGGAGTCGATAAATGGATGATCTAGAGCAGAAAAAACAACAGCTTGCCGATTGTATTCGGATGCTGGAATCGTCTGATATTATTGACTATAACGGCCATGCCAGCTTTCGCGGTGATGGTGAAACCTTGCATATCAATATTGGATCATGCCAGCGCAGCCAGCTTCGTGCCAAGGATATCTGCCAGATTGATTTCGCGGGCAATTTGCTTGCGGGTGATGGCAACCCGCCGCTGGAATTTCATCTTCATGCCGGCATTTATCGGGCGCGTCCAGAGGTGAATGCCATTGTCCACGCGCATCCGAAATGGTCTACCTTCCTGACTATGGTCGGCGTTGATTATCTGCCGGTATTTGCCCAAGGCTCGCTGGTATATCCGGTGCCGGTACTAGACACACCAGACTCGATTAATAATCCGGAAATGTCGGATCGGTTGAATCAAATTCTTGGCGACCGGCCCGCCGCCTTGATGAAATCGCATGGCGCGGTGACGGTTGGTGCCAGCATTACCGAGGCGTTTGTGCTGATCAATTATCTTGAAGAAAACGCGCATCGTCAGCATATGGCGATGCAGATCGGCAAGCCGTATTGCTTTAGTGATGATGAAATGGCGCTGTGCCGGGGCAAGCTATGGAATGCCAAGCTGTTTCAGCGCACTTGGGATCACTTCTATGCCAAATTGCCGTCATAATGCGGGGGCATGTGATCGGTAAGTGACCACGGCGTTTTAAGGAAAGGAAATCAGGTGTCAAATATCCATAGGTCAAAAAAAGACGGTTTTCTGCTGGCAGGGGTCATGGGCTGGCCGGTGCTTCATTCGCGCTCGCCGCTAATGCATAATTACTGGTTCAGCCAACAGAATCTTCGCGGCAGCTATGTACCGTTGGAAATCAAGCCGGGGTCTGTCGGCGCGGCGCTTCGGGCGATGGCACCGCTGGGATTTTCTGGCTGTAACCTGACGATCCCGCACAAGCTAGAGGCAATGGATATTGTTGATGAGCTGGACGATGTTGCCAAAAAGATTGGGGCGATTAGCTGTGTGGTGGTGCGGGAAGACCAATCGCTTTTTGGGACGAATAATGACTGGCTTGGTTTTATTGGAAACATAAAACAGCAGGTTCCTGATTGGCGTGCAGATGCTGGGCCGGTGGTGGTGCTTGGCGCCGGCGGTGGTGCGCGGGCGATCTGTTATGCGCTGTTGTCCGAAGGCGCAACTGAAATCCGGTTGGTAAACCGGACCAAGGCGCATGCCGAAATCATCGCCAGTGAATTTGGCGGACCAATAGAAACATTGCCGTGGGATCTGCGCCATGATGCGCTTGATGGTGCAGCGATGCTGGTCAACACCACCAGTCAGGGTATGGTTGGTATGGCTGAATTAGATTTGACCTTGGATGCGCTGCCGACCGCGGCATTGGTAAGTGATATTATCTATACGCCGCTGGAAACAAGATTGCTGGCGGCGGCGCGCCAACGCGGTAACATGACGATAAACGGGCTTGGAATGTTGTTGCATCAGGGCAAACCGGCATGGCGTATGTGGTTCGATGTCGAGCCTGAGGTAACCGACGAGTTACGCCAAAAGATGGAGGCAAGCATCCGCGGTGACGAATAATCTGGGGCAAGGCAAGATGGATTATGCAGCGCTTGCGAGGCAATTGATCCGCCCGGTTGAAGAGGCTGGTCAGGTTATTATGGATATCTACCGCCGCCGGCCAACAATCGATATCAAGGCTGATGGCAGCCCCGTCACCGAGGCGGATAAGGCGGCTGAAGCGATTCTGTTGCCGGCAATCGCTGCTGCGGCCCCATCAATCCAGATCGTGTCCGAAGAAAACCCGATGAGCCATGACTCTGCTGCGGGGGATCAGTTCTTTCTCGTTGATCCGCTGGATGGCACCAAGGAATTTATCAAAACTGATGCCAATGGCGCCTTTACCGTTAATATCGGTTTCATTGAAGGCGGCGTTCCGGTGATGGGTGTTGTTTATGCGCCAGCATTGGGCCGGTTATTTTTTGGTAGTGCCGATGCCGGCGCGTTTGAAATTTCGTCCGGTAATTGTCGGCCAATTGAGGTTCGAAAACCAGACCCTGCGGCGATTGTTGCGGTCGCCAGCGCATCGCACCGTGACGCGGCGACAAACCGCTGGCTGGAAGATCGGGGCATTAAACAGACTGTTTCAATTGGGTCATCGTTGAAATTCTGTCTGGTTGCGGCGGGTGAGGCAGATGTCTATCCGCGCTATGGGCCAACTATGGAATGGGATACGGCAGCCGGTGATGCTGTGCTGCGCGCCGCCGGTGGCACTGTTGTCGGCGATGATGGCACGCCCTTCTGCTATGGTAAAAGCGGTTATCGCAATGACGCGTTCTTTGCCTTTGGCGGCGGCTGATCGGCTAGACCGAGAATTGCTCAATCGTTCCTTGATGGAACAGCTCATCGACTGAAACGCGCCGCGCTGATAGGCCCTGCCGGTGATGGTGATCGAGGAAATTATCCAAGACCTTACGGTTTGCCTCAACCCCGTTTGACCAGTAATCCTGCCCCAGAAGCGCCTGTGCAGACTCGATATGTTCGGCCAAAAACGGAATTGTCGCGTGCGATGCAGCCGTATCTAAAAGCATATTAACCGCCATATTCTTTGACAGATTAAATGCTTTATAAAGGGCGCCGGGCAGCCAGGGGTGGGCCTTGGCTAGGGTTTTGCGAACGCCAAGTAGATGCATGATCGGGAAAATACCAGTGCGTTTGTAATAATCGGTCGCGGTGCCGACCAAATCGGGAAACAGGCGGACAATATCAGGGTTTCCAGCATCATAACATGGCGGGTTGCGGGGCCCGATAAAGCCATCAAGATCACCAGCAACCAGCATTTCATCAAGCGATTTGCCCTTTGGTGCCGGTTCGATGGAGACATCAGCGGGAAGTTGAAGTTTGATTTTTTCCGGCCGGTCAGGCGTCCCAACACCGCCGCGAATCCAGTGAATATCGGATGGCGTGACGCCGTAATCATCTTCAAGAAGGCCGCGGGCCCATACATTGGCGGTTAGCTGGTATTCGGCAATGCCAATGCGTTTGCCGCGAAGATCGGCAGGCTCATTAATGCCTTTGCCTTTACGGATATAGATTGATGAATGGCGAAAAGAGCGTGACATAAAGACAGGAATGGCAATGTAATGGCCGCTATCCTGGGCGGTGCTGACCGTGTAAGAGCTGAATGATAGCTCGCAAATATCAAAATCCTGATTACGAAAGGCGCGGAAAAAGATTTCTTCAGGCGACAATTTCATAAAGATTGGATCAACGCCGTCAATTTGCACATCACCATCAAAAAGGGCGCGGTTACGATCATAATTGCCGACAGCAATAGACAGATTAAGATTGGCCATAATATCTCCAGAAATGTCCGGCGGATCACCGGCAGGCACGCTAGCGCGCAACAGAAGTCAGCTGTTTAAATTAGCCGTATTCCCGCGGTCGTCAAGGTTGAACTCCGCCGCAAAATAATGACGCATATTTCGCTCGCTATACCGCCTGCGGCTCTGGCAAAGAAACATTCATTGCGGGGTACGTCGACTTGAGAGGCGGGATTTGAGGGGCTGGATTTGCCCGTTGTCGTTTTATATATCTAAAGATTTTTCCCGCAGATTTAAAACTTACCCCGGAATTTCGTTCTTCTATTGATTGTTCTGCATCACCGCATATTCTATTGCGCGAGAGATGCGAAAGCGTGAATAAATGACGAAAGCCTGATTTAGACATTTCCCCATCCGATGGGTTATGTCACCCCCTCATGAACAAGGGCGTCTAGAGATATTGTCGCCAGATTGGTATTGCTATGAGTGAATATTTACACCCCGTTACCGGTATGAAAAGCTGCATGGCGCCCGATCCGGATACGCGAACACCGGCGTTTATTGCGCCAAAGGGTGCTTGCGACAGTCATTGTCATGTTTTTGGCCCGCATGAGGTTTTTCCCTATCACCCGAAATCGACCTATCATCCGCCCGATGGCCCAAAGGAAAGTCTGGCCGCTCTTCATGCCAAGCTGGGCATTGATCGTGCGGTCATTGTGCAGGCAAGCTGTCATGGCCCTGATAACCGTGCGATGCTTGATGCGATTGCGGGCCGGCCCGATGATTATCGCGGCGTCTGTATTGCCAATGACAGTTTTTCCGACGAGGATTTTGCCGATCTTGATGCTGGCGGGGTGCGCGGCATCCGGTTTAATTTTGTAACCCATCTTGGTGGCACGCCTGATTTGGCGATGATGCAGCGGGTATTAAACCGGATAAAGTCGCTTGGTTGGCATCTGGTGATCCATGTAAACGCCGAGGATATTCTGAATTTCAAGGATTTCTTCCTGCAGTTTGATATGAATATAATTGTTGATCATATGGGCCGAGTGCCAACAGCCGACGGCGTGCATCAACCAGCTTTCAAGATTTTAAAATCCTTTCTTGAGCGCGAGAATTGGTGGGTGAAAATTTGTGGGTCTGAACGTATTTCATCAGCGGGGCCGCCATTTTATGATGCGGTTCCCTATGCTCAGGAACTTGTCGAAATTGCCCCCGACCGTGTTTTATGGGGAACCGACTGGCCGCATCCAAACATCAAGCGCCATATGCCAAATGATGGTGATTTGTTGGATCTGGTGCCGTTATTGGCGCGTGATGCAGCGTTACAGAAAAAAATTCTGGTGGATAATCCAGCCCGGCTTTACGGATTTACGCCGGTCGAATGAGGGCGATATCAGCCGAAATGAAACAAGCTTTTTGCCGCGGCGTTTTTTTCATTTTGGCTCTTGGTTTCGCGCATTTGTTGTCCTAGGCTAGCAACTTGCTTACGTCTTAGGTCAGCGGACATGACCAATATTTCGATATTTTTATGAGGGAAGATTTAACGATGATTATTGATTGTCATGGCCATTACACAACAACGCCGCCACAGGTCGAGGCCTATCGTAACGAGCAGCGGGCATTATTGGCAAAGGACCCAAACCATCTTTTTACAAAAGGCGATGTGAAGATTTCGGATGATGAAATTCGCGAATCAATCGCCAATAATCAGCTTAAATTGCAACAGGATCGCGGCACTGATCTGACGATATTTTCGCCGCGGGCTAGCTGGATGGGGCATGACCTTGGCAATGCCAGCACGTCGCAAGCATGGACCGAACTTTGTAATGATCTGATCCGGCGCGTCTGTGACCTGTTTCCAGATAATTTTGTTCCGGTTTGCCAATTGCCGCAAAGCCCCGAGACCTCACTTGAAAACAGCATTGCCGAACTGTCGCGCTGTGTCGAGGAAATGGGCTTTATCGGTTGTAATCTGAACCCTGATCCATCTGGTGGTTTTTGGAAGGATCCGCGCCTTGGTGACCGCTACTGGTATCCGTTTTATGAAAAACTGATCGAACTGGATGTACCGGCTATGATCCATGTGTCGGGGGCGTGCCAGCATTCGCTTGACACGACGTCCAGCTATTATCTTGGGGCTGATACAACCGCCTTTACCCAGCTGTTATTTTCTGACGTCTTCACCGATTTCCCTGAATTAAAGCTGATTATCCCGCATGGCGGCGGTGCTGTTCCCTATCATTGGGGTAGGTTCCGCGGGATTGCACAGGATCGTGGCCTTGGTGATCTGGATGAGCGGGTGCTTGGGAATCTTTATTTCGACACTTGCGTCTATCACCAGCGCGGTATTGATCTATTGCTGGATGTTATCCCGACAAAAAATATTCTGTTCGCCTCAGAAATGATTGGTGCGGTTCGCGGTATTGACCCCAGAACTGACCATCACTACGACGATACCAAGCGCTATATCGACGGAAATAAGGCGCTGGATGCGGCGGCAAAGCAGGCTATTTTTGAGGGTAATGCAAGGCGCGTCTTCAGCCGGCTCCAAATCTGATCAAAGGGTTTTGATCATAAATAGCTCAAAGCCTGATCTGATCAGGCTTTGAAATAATGCGCCTCAAGCTGCCTGCAAATCTCGTGATAGATTGGCAAATGCAGTTCTTGAATACGGGCGACATTATCCGACGGCACGTCAATCAGCACATCACATAATGGTGCCAACTGGCCGCCACCAGCACCGGTTAGCCCGATCACCGCCATGTCTTTGGCGCGGGCCGCCTTGGCCGCAAGCAGAATATTGCGCGAATTTCCGGAAGTGGATATCGCCAGTAAAACGTCACCAGCTTTGCCCAATGCCCAAACCTGTTGGGCAAAAATCAAACTGCCATCAAGGTCATTGGCAATTGCCGTGATCAGCGCGCTGTGGCTGACCAGCGACAATGCGGGCAATCCATATTGCAGCTTATCCGCAAGAAGGGCGGCATCATCACCGCTGACGGCGGCCAGTTTATTCTTGTCATCGGCTGTTAAGGGGCGGCGACGGCAAAACCCCTTCATCAATTCGCCGACGATATGTTCGCAATCTGCCGCACTGCCCCCATTGCCGCAAATCAGCAAAGTGCCGCCAGCATCATAGCTCGCAATCAGCTTTTCAACCGCTGCTTTCAGGCTGTCATGCTGGCTATTGCCGTTATTTAGATCCGGCTGCTGCATCAGGCGCTCCCTTATTTGCTGGCGTATATTTTTGGTATCGTGATTGTGCCGTGCCCCATTATTGAGGGGCGCGCCGAAAATCACAAATGATAAAATGGCTGCCCTAAAGGGCGTGATTATCGATCAGGCGTGTTGACCCCAGCCAGACGGCCGCAAAAATCCGGCTATGGGGGGCAGCGGAGCGGCAAATCTGCAAATCATCCGCACGGCGAAGGTCAAAATAATCAATCTTACCAAAACCGGCTTCTGCGAGGCGGTTTCTCGCTGTTTCCAGCGCCGCCTCAATTGGCGCGCCGCCATTGATCTGGTTGGCCGTCGCCTGCATTTCAGCATAGAGCAATGGTGCCAGCTTGCGATCAGCCGGGCTTAGATACTGGTTGCGGGATGAGAGCGCCAGACCATCTGCTTCACGGATTGTCGGATGCGCCAGAATTTGAACTGGTAAATCCAGATCCCGAACCATCTGCCGAATTACCGTAAGCTGCTGAAAATCCTTTTCACCAAAAATTGCAAAATCGGCGGGGATATGGGTAAAGAGTTTCAAGACCACTGTGGCAACGCCGGTAAAAAAATGTGGCCTTGCCGCACCTTCCATTGGGTTTGCAACCCCGCCCGGCACAATGCTGGTTGCATGACCATCATCATACATAGTGGCCGGCGCATAAATCGCATCACAGCCACCACTATCCTTGATTGCTGCACAATCACGATCAAGGGTGCGCGGATATTGGTCGAAATCCTCGCCAGCGCCAAATTGGGTAGGATTTACATAGATGCTGACAATGACACGCGATGCGGTTTGCCGCGCCTTTGCGATTAGCGCAAGATGGCCGGAATGGATACTGCCCATCGTTGGCACAAGACAGACCGTTTCACCTGCCTTTTGCCATTTTATTGTGGCGGCGGTGATGTCAGTTTTGTGATGTAGAATATTCATCCAGATACCGTGTTGTTATCAGGGTTTTTTCGGCCAGAAAAGGTGATCCTTGGTCGGAAAGCTGCCATCAATGACCGCGGCGCGATAGCCAATTGCAGCGGCGCTTATATCATCTTGAAGATTGGCAAATTTGCGCACGAATTTTGGTGTAAAGGCATCATAAAGGCCAAGCACATCTTCGGTTACGAGAATTTGTCCGTCACAGGCTGCCGAGGCACCAATACCAATGGTTGGCACCTTGCATCCCATCGCAATCGACGCGGCCACCGGTTCGATGATCCCCTCCATAACGATGCCAAAAACACCAGCCTCGACGAGAGCATCGGCATCTTTATGAAGCTGGCTAGCTTCTTCCTCGCTGCGACCGGTAATGCGAAACGCTGCCCCTGCGACAGCGTGCTGTGGCAGCAGGCCGATGTGACCAAGCACCGGAATGCCCGAATCCACAAGGCATTTAACATGCGGAGCAAGATCAGTACCGCCTTCCAGCTTGACCGCGTCAGCCCCGGTTTTTGCCATAATTTCGCTCGCGCTTGCCAATGCCTGTGCCGGGCTGTTTTCATAGCTACCAGCAGGCAGGTCAATCACCACAAGCGATGATTTGCGCCGCCGCATGACGGCCTCACCATGCCGGATCATCATATCAAGATCAGCATTTTGCGTTGTGTCCATGCCGTAGATCACCATCGCCACAGAGTCACCAACAAGAAGCATATCACAATGCGGGTCAAGTGCATGCGCCATCGGGGCGCTATAGGCGGTGAGGCAAACGATCTTACGCTGGCCCTTTAGAGCCATAAAATCAGCAATTTGAGGTTTTTCAGGCATGGCGGTCGGTCTCGTTACAGGCGGCATGCGTAATATATCGCCAAAAGCGTCCAAGGAAGGGACAGATAAGTGGGACGAACCCAAAGCAAAATAACGCGAAACAACTAGCATATATTTGCCGGACGGGCGATAGCTTTTTAAAAGATACCGGACACGGCTAGCCGCTTGACCTGTCTATTGTCGATGCCTAGCATTAGCCCTCTATTATCGTCTTGATGCGCTTAATCCAGCGCTGCTTTTTTATTGTTTTTTTTTCGAGGATAACAATGACCCGACCAACAATCATCATGGCGGCACCGAACGGCGCACGCAAAGTGAAAACTGATCATCCCGCGGTGCCGGTAACGATTGACGAAACTATTGCCACTGCCAAGGAATGCCATGCAGCTGGTGCTAGTATTCTTCATGCTCATGTGCGTGATGATGCGGGCAAACATCTGCTTGATGTGGCGCGCTATCGCAAATTGCTAGATGGTTTGCGCCAAGAGGTGCCGGAAATGCTGGTGCAGATTACCACCGAAGCGGTGGGTATCTATACGCCGGATCAGCAGGCCGATCTGGTATTTGCGCTAAAGCCTGATTTTGTCTCGGTCGGGTTTCGTGAAATGATTGGCGATAATGGCGCGGCGGCGCGTGCGCTGGCCACAAATTTCTATCATTCAAGCCTTGCCGAGCAGATCTGTGTTCAGCATATCCTATATGATATTGATGATCTGGTTCGGTTCCGTGCGGCGATGGCTGACGGTATTTTGCCAGATGCGCGCCCGCACGTGCTTTTGGTATTGGGCCGTTATAGTGGGAATTTCCAGTCTGATCCGGCCGAGATGAAGCCATTTATCGCTGATGGGCTGCCGGATATGGCAAGCTGGTCAATCTGTGCCTTTGGTCACCGTGAATTTGATGTGATGACAGATGCGATTGCGAATGGCGGTCATTGTCGGGTCGGGTTTGAAAACAACCTTTATTTAAAGGATGGCAGCCTTGCGCCAAGCAATGCCGATCTGGTGCGCCAGCTGGCCGAAACCTGTCAGCCAGCCAGCCGCGCCGAGACCTTGGCACTATTCGCACTCTAACGGCTATTTCTGTATCAGCTGATTATTCCGCCGCCTGCTGTTCCCAAAACTCCATTGGCGGGCACGCACAAATCAATGCTCGGTCGCCAAGGGCGTTATCAACACGGTTTACCGGCGGCCAGTATTTATTGGCCTGAAAATTGCCGTCGGGGTCACCCGCTTGCCTGCGGCTGTAAGGATGCGTCCAATCATCGGCCATAATGTCGTCGGCGGTATGTGGTGCATTAACCAGCGGATTATCATCACGGGGCCATGTGCCATCGGCAACGGCGCGGATTTCCGCAGCAATGGCAATCATCGCATCACAAAACCGGTCAATTTCGGCAAGTGATTCAGACTCGGTTGGTTCAATCATCAACGTGCCAGCAACCGGAAATGACATGGTTGGAGCATGAAATCCATAGTCAATCAGCCGTTTGGCGATGTCTTCATTGCTAATGCCGGTGGCATCCTGAATTTTGCGGATATCAATGATACATTCATGTGCAACGCGGCCATGGCGGCCGGTATATAGCAATGGATAGCTATCATGCAGCCGTTTGGCGATATAATTGGCCGATAGAATGGCTGTTGCGGTGGCGTCGATCAGCCCATCTGGCCCCATCATGCGGATATAGGCATAGGTAATCGGCAAAATACCTGCCGAGCCAAATGTGGTGGCACTGACCGCACCGACCCCATCAAGTGGTGATCCGGGCAGGAATGGTGCCAAATGCGCTGCAACCCCGATCGGGCCAATGCCCGGGCCACCGCCACCATGCGGGATACAAAAGGTTTTATGCAGGTTCAGATGGCTGACATCCGCACCAAATTCCGGTGGCGCGCAATGGCCGACAAGCGCATTTAGGTTTGCACCATCGACATAAACCTGCCCACCAGCGGCATGGATGATCGCACAAACATCGGCAATTGCCTCTTCAAACACGCCATGGGTTGACGGATAGGTCACCATCAAAGCGGCAAGATTTTCTTCATATTGGGCGGCCTTGGCACGCAGATCATCAAGATCAACATCCCCCGACGCATCACATTTCACCACAACAACTTTCATGCCGGCCATCGCCGCTGAGGCTGGATTGGTGCCATGTGCGGATGACGGGATCAGGCAGATATTGCGGTGATGATCACCGCGCGACTGATGATAGCGTGAAATCGCCAGCAACCCGGCAAATTCGCCCTGCGCGCCGGAATTTGGCTGCAATGACATCGCGGCATAGCCGGTGCATTGGCATAGCATCTCTTCCAGCCGTTCGATCATTTCGCGATAGCCAACGGTCTGATCATCCGGTGCAAAAGGATGGATATTGGCAAATTCTGGCCATGTAACGGGCATCATTTCAGCGGTGGCGTTCAGCTTCATCGTGCAAGACCCAAGCGGAATCATGCACCGGTCTAGCGCCAGATCACGATCTGATAACCGGCGCATATAGCGCAGCATTTCAGTTTCTGAACGGTAGCTGTGAAATACCTCATGCGTTAGAAACTGGCTTGTCCGGCCAAGCTCGGCAGGTAGGCTGTTTATCTGATCATCGCCAACATGGCCGCCAAGTGCAGTAATAATTGCCGCCAAAGCTGCATCATCAATGGTTTCATCAAAACTTGCGGCTATGGCGCCATCAAGCGGGCGCAGGTTAAACCCGGCAGCAACGGCCGCAGCCATCAATTCATCGCGGTCCCCTGCCGCCTCTATGACCACAGTGTCAAAGAATGCCTGATGCCGCAGATTGCGGCCCGCACTGAGCATGGCGGCAGCAAAGCGGCGCGCCTGACGGTTGCTATGCGCAGCAATATTCTGCAGTCCTTCCGGCCCGTGCCAGATCGCATAAAAACTCGCCATAATCGCCAGCAATGCCTGTGCTGTGCAAATATTCGAAGTGGCCTTTTCGCGGCGAATATGCTGTTCACGCGTTTGCAGGGCGAGCCGATAGGCGGGCCTGCCACGTGCGTCGCGTGAGACCCCGACCAGACGGCCCGGGATCGAGCGTTGCAATGGCTGGCTACAGGCAAAATAGGCTGCATGAGGTCCGCCAAACCCAAAAGGAACGCCAAAGCGCTGGGTGCTGCCAACCACAATATCGGCGCCCATTTCACCCGGCGGGGTCAGCAGGGCTAAGGCTAATAAATCGGCAGAGACAACGGCAAGCCCACCGCCATCATGGATCGCGTCAATATCGCCGCTGAGGTCACGGATTGCGCCGGTACTGCCGGGATAGCTTAAGAGGCCGCCAAAGCAATCGGCAGCAACCGGCCCGTCGATAGCCGTGATGTCAATGATGATGCCAAGTGGCGCGGCGCGGGTTTTCAAAATCGCAATGGTTTGTGGGTGCGTGTCAGGGTCAACGATAAAACGGTTGCCTTTGGGTTTATGCATCCGGTGCGCTAGTGCCATCCCCTCGGCAGCAGCGGTGGCCTCATCAAGCAGTGATCCATTGGCAATATCCATCCCGGTCAGATCCATAACCATTGTCTGAAAATTCAAAATGGCTTCGAGCCGCCCTTGCGATATCTCCGGCTGGTAGGGCGTATAGGCCGTATACCATGCCGGGTTTTCCAGAATATTACGCTGGATTACTGGCGGCGTATGGCAATTGTAATAGCCCATCCCGATCAACGAGGTTTTGATTTGATTCTTGCTGGCAAGCTCCTTTAATTCGGCCAGAATTTCATGCTCCGATAATGCCGGTTGCAACGTCATTTTGCTCTGGCGCCGGATATTTTCGGGAATCACTGTATCCAGCAATTCGGTCAATGACGAGACATTGACGGTATCAAGCATGGTGTCAATATCAGCATCATCAAGGCCGATGTGACGGCTGGAAAAGGCAGCTTGCGGTGGGGGAAGTGATAACATGATGCGTCCTTTCAAAAAAAATAGCCGGCATAAAAAAACGTGAACCAGAAAAATATGAGCCAGAATTAAGAGGCGGCGTTCCCATAAATGCCAGTTCGCGGCGAGTAACAGTAAGCGGCTCAATTACAGCGTTTGCCAGCGCAGTGATTATGCGGCGCAGCGATTATGCGTCGCTGTTTAGTCAATCAATGCGTTATAAGCGTCCTCATCCATCAGTGATTCGAGGTCGCCAACATCGCTGATCTTGATCTTGAACAGCCAGTTTTGCATGGCGTTTTCAGGCGTGATTGCGGTCAGATCATCCAGCAATGCGCTGTTCACCTCGGTGATATCACCGGCGGCAGGGCTGTATATGTCTGATGCCGCCTTCACGGATTCGAACACCGCCACCGCATCGCCCTTGCTGACGCTGGTGCCTGTATCGGGCAGTTCGACAAAGACGATATCGCCTAATTGTTCAACCGCATGGGGCGAAATGCCAACTGTGCAGATGTCATCATCTAGCTTGGCCCATTCGTGATCTTCAGAAAATTTCAACATGATTTGCCTCCTTGTGGCTGGGATGGGTATTTAACCGCGAAAATAACGATGTGGAACGAGTGGCAAATCAGCCACGGTCATTGGTGTTTCACTGCCCCTCGTGGCGGCAGTGATGATGGTGCCAGTGTCGGCAAGTCCGGCATCAACCAGACCAAGCGCGGCTGGCCGGTCAAGGCTTGGCGAAAAGCCGCCAGATGTAACGACGCCGACCTCAACACCGTCATTCAACAGGATGGTACCGTCACGCACCGGCCGTGCGCCGGCTGCCAAGAGGCCAACAAGGCACCGCTGTGGCCCCTTGGTGAACTCGTCAAGAATGACACTGGCGCCGGGAAAATCGGCTGCCTCGCGCCGTTTTTTAGACAGCGCGAATTTCAGTCCGGCCATTGTCGGGGTAATGGTTTCGTCCAATTCATGCCCCCAAAGCGGCAGACCAGCCTCAAGCCGCAGCGTGTCACGTGCGCCAAGACCGGCAAGTGTGACCTTACCCGTTGCCATGAATGTCTCGGCGACCTCGACGGCCGTGCTAGCCGGCATTGAAATTTCAAAGCCATCCTCGCCGGTATAGCCTGATCGCGTTATTACAAGCGGGATTGAGTGAAGCTCAAATCGCCGGATATCCATAAAGCGAAAGCCGTCCAGATCAAGGCCGAGGCTGCTTAGCACCGCGCCAGCTTGGGGGCCTTGCAGGGCCAGCAGGGCTTTATCGTGATGCACGTTTATTTTGGTATTGGCCGATTTGGGCTCGGCGTCTAGATTCTGGCGCAAATGATCAATATCATGCTGCGCCCGACCCGCATTGACGACAAGGTGAAGATTGCCGTCGAGGCGTGCCACCATCAGGTCATCAAGCACACCGCCCGTATCATTTAAAAACAGTGAATAGCGCACCCGCCCTTCGGCAACCGCGCCAATATCGGTTGGTGTTAACCTCTCAAAAAAGGCGTCTGCACCTGACCCTGATAATTCGATCTGAACCATGTGCGACACGTCAAACAACCCGGCGCCATTGCGAGTCGCAAGATGTTCGGCCTTAATACCATGCGCATATTGAACAGGCATATTCCAGCCGGCAAACGGCACCATTCTGGCCCCGTTGGCACAGTGAAAATCGTAAAGTGGGGTTTGTTTTATATCCACTGTTCTAATCCCTTGCTCGCGCGTTAAAAAGATGAATACCGATCTATGGTATTCGCCCCTTCTGTCGCGGAACCTGAGAGATTAGCTGTTTCCGATCAATGGTCATATTGACCTAATCGGCTGATCATCTGATCCTTTTGTCACTTCCGACTAGATCAAAAAATCACCAGTTTTCCCCTTCGGTGGACACTGCCGTGTCGCTTTCCAGAGTGCTCACATGAAAGTGTACTTTTACCTGAGAGTTTCTGGGGGTTTGCTCCTTCGGTGTTGCTGTCACCGCGTCGCTGCGGCAAGCAATCTCTCCCCTCTCATGTATCGAGCAAAATCACGCTAACGCATTTTATATTTTTCAGCAAGTCGGATGAATTTCAGGGTGCTCAAAGCCCAAAAAGGGGGCGTTTGTTGCGGTGATTTATCCAAAAAGGTTTTAAAAACACACTTGAGAATGTTCTTACCTATGCTCATATAACAAAAGCAATCAAATGCCCGTGCCCCTATGTTGTTCGAAGAGTGAAGCTTTGCGATGCCTGATTCCTGTCCAATTTGGAGCCTGAGTGACCTCTATGATGGCGTCGAGGCGCCAGCATTACAAACCGATATTGCGGCTTGCCGTGAGGCGGCTAGCACGCTGGCGAAAGACTGGCAGGGCAAGATTGGCACAATTTCAGCTGCGCAATTGGCCGATGTGATTATCGCTTATGAGGCGGTGCTTGAACGGCTTGGCAAAGTGCAGAGCCATGCGCAGCTATTATTTGCCGCGAATATGAATGATCCGGCGATTGCCAAACACCATCAGTCGATTCGGGAAGTTGGTGCACAAATTGGCGCGTCGCTTTTGTTTGTCGAACTCGAGCTTGCGCGCCTTGATGACGGCTATATTCAGACATTATTGGGCGATGCGGCGCTTGGCCGGTTTGCACCATGGTTGCGGCGGGTTCGTGCGATGGCTCCTTACCAGCTATCGGATGAGGCCGAAAAAATGATCGCCGAACGGGCACCAACTGGCGCCGGTGCGTGGGTGCGGCTGTTTGACGAGACAACAACGGCGATGCGATTTGCCTTTCAGGGCGGCGAAGTGACCGAAGCTGAAATTCTGGATGCGCTATCCAGCCCAGATGCGGCCAAACGCAAAGAGGCCGGTCACTCATTGTCCGCCACCTTAAAAGACCATCAACGCCTGTTATCGCTGGTGATCAATACCATCGCCAAGGACAAGCAGATCGAGGATGGCTGGCGCGGTTTTTCGCGGCCGGTATCATCGCGCAATCTGGCAAATGACGTTGATGATGTTGTTGTTGATGCGCTGGTGCAGGCGGTCAATGACCGTAATGCTGATTTATCGCATCGCTATTACAGTCTCAAGGCTGGCTGGATGGGTAAAAAACAGATCGACTGGTGGGATCGGAACGCGCCCCTGCCGGGCGATGATGACCGGCATTATGACTGGAGCGATGCCACGCAAATTGTGCTGGATGCCTTTCGCGGGTTCGATCCGGAAATGGCCGAGATTGCAACGCCATTTTTTACGCAGAACTGGATTGATGCGGCACCGCGGGCTGGCAAGACATCAGGCGCGTTCTCGCATCCGGTTGTGCCATCGGCGCACCCATATATTCTGATGAATTTTGCCGGAAAATCACGTGATGTGATGACGTTGGCGCATGAGATGGGGCACGGCATTCATCAGGTGATGGCAGCTGATCAAGGCTATCTTATGTCAGATACCCCGCTAACGCTTGCCGAAACCGCATCGGTGTTTGCCGAAATGCTGGCTTTCCGCCAGCTTGTCGATAGCCAAAGCGATCCCAAAGCGCGGCGGCTTTTGCTGGCTGGTAAGGTCGAGGATATGCTGAACACAGTTGTCCGGCAGATTGCGTTTCATAATTTTGAAACCGCGTTACATCATGCCCGTACCAAAGCCGAATTGACGGCGGAAGAGATTTCCGACATTTGGATGGAAACCCAGCGCGCCGCCCTTGGGCCAGCGATCAAAACCGGCGATGATTACCGGCCGATTTGGGGCTATGTTCCCCATTTCATTCATACGCCATTTTATGTCTATGCCTATGCGTTTGGTGATTGTCTGGTCAATGCGCTTTGGCAGAAATATCAATTGGCACAGGCCAGTAATGACGGCGGTGTGTTTATCCAGAATTACAAGCATTTGTTAAAGGCGGGCGGCACCGAGCGTTATGATGTGGCGCTTCAGCGGTTTGATCTTGATGCCAGTAAGCCAGAGTTTTGGTCGCTTGGGCTGGATATGATTAGCGGGATGATTGACGAATTGGAAGGGCTGGCATAATGGCGGGAAATAGCACGCGGGACGCGGCAAGTACGCGCCAATTTGGTGGCCGTATTCGCCGATATGCAAAAGTAACCACGACAATGGGCGGGCTGGCGGCGCGGGTTGCCGGTGAACGCTATCTTGGGTGGGATATTGATCGCAGCAAACACGCGGCTGATCTGCGAGAGGCGCTTGGCGGGCTGAAAGGTCCGATCATGAAAGTGGCGCAGATCCTATCAACGATTCCCGATGCGTTACCCCCGGAATATGCCGAAGAGCTGGCCGGGTTACAGGCTGATGCGCCGTCAATGGGCTGGCTGTTTACCAAACGCCGGATGGCGGCCGAACTAGGGCCGGAATGGCAGCAGAGATTCGCCAGCTTTAGCCGGGAAGCAGTATCAGCGGCGTCATTGGGGCAGGTGCATCAGGCGGTGGCTATTGATGGCGCGCCGCTGGCGGTTAAATTGCAATATCCCGATATGCATTCAGCCATCGAAGCTGATCTCAAACAGCTGAAACTATTGTTCCAGATTTATGAGCGTTATGATTCGGCCATTTCAACATCAGATATTTATGATGAATTGTCTGAACGTCTTTTAGAAGAGCTGGATTACCGGCGTGAAGCGATGAACATGCAGCTTTACCGTCATATGCTGGCAAATGAGGCAAAAGTACAGGTGCCCACCCATATCGCCGAATTATCGACCGACCGGCTTTTGACAATGAACTGGCTCGAAGGCCAGCGGCTCATGGCGTTTCTTGAGACCAATCCCGATCAGGAAACACGGAATGAAATTGCCAAAACAATGTTTCGCGTCTGGTATGTGCCGTTTTATTATTATGGTGTGATCCATGGCGACCCGCATTTGGGCAATTATTCGATCGCCAAGGACCATAGTATCAATCTGATGGATTTTGGCTCAATCCGCCTGTTCCGGCCGCAATTTGTCGCTGGTGTTATCGAGCTTTATAAGGCACTCCGCGACAATAACCGCGATCAGGCGGTTGATGCCTATGGGCGCTGGGGATTTGTCGGGCTGGATAATGAAGCGATTGATGTATTGAATATGTGGGCCGAATTCATCTATGCGCCGCTTCTTGAAAACCGGGTTCGCCCGATTCAGCAAATGCGTGGTGGTCAGGCCGGACGTGACCTTGCAGGCAAGGTTCATACCGAATTGAAACGTATTGGCGGCATTAAACCGCCGCGTGAATTTGTGCTGACCGATCGGGCGGCTGTCGGGCTTGGTTCAGTGTTCATGCATCTTGGTGCCGAGGTGAATTGGCATGAATTGTTCCATGAATTGATTGATGATTTCTCGGTAGACGCATTGGCTGAACGGCAACGTAGCGCCGCCGCCGAGGTTGGCCTGCCAGACAGTCTGATTGCCGCTAACCATAGTGAAGCCAACGCCTGAGCGCGTGATGGTGCGTTAGCCATGAAACGATGTATGGTCAAACACTGCATCGCAAAAAAGACACAAGTAAGCGGCGGCCAATAATGGCGGCGTCACGCAAATGCGTGCATTTTGCGTGCTGTTCAGATGATCAACGGCGAATTAGCTGCTCGAGATAAGCGTTAAAAGCTGATCGAGTGACGCCTTGGCATCACCATAGAACATGCGCGTGTTTTCCTTGAAAAACAGCGGATTTTCGATGCCCGAATATCCGGTGCCTTGGCCCCGCTTCGACACAAATACCTGCTTTGCTTTCCAGCATTCCAGAACCGGCATACCGGCGATTGGGCTGTTGGGGTCATCTTGTGCTGCTGGGTTTACAATATCGTTCGAGCCAATCACGATGGCAACGTCGGTGCTTGGGAAATCATCATTGATTTCATCCATCTCGAGGACGATGTCATATGGCACTTTTGCTTCTGCAAGCAGCACATTCATATGCCCCGGAAGCCGGCCAGCAACAGGATGGATTGCAAAGCGCACGGTCTTGCCCTTTGCCCGAAGCCGTCTGGTGAGTTCGGCAACATTTTGCTGGGCCTGCGCCACCGCCATGCCATAACCTGGAATGATAACGATGCTTTCGGCATCGTCGAGGGCAGCGGCAACGCCGTCAGCATCAATGGCAATCTGCTCGCCTTCAACTTCCATTTGCGGGCCAGCCGTGCCGCCAAATCCGCCAAGGATAACGCTGACGAATGAGCGGTTCATCGCCTTACACATGATATAGGACAGGATCGCGCCTGACGAGCCAACCAGCGCACCAACAACGATCAACAAATCATTGCCAAGGCTAAAGCCAATCGCCGCGGCCGCCCACCCTGAATATGAATTCAGCATTGATACAACCACCGGCATATCGGCGCCGCCGATGCCCATGATCAAATGATAGCCGATGAATAGCGCCAAGACCGTCAGAATGACCAGCGGCAATAACGCGCCAGATGTCAGATACCAAACAAGACAGGCCAAAGATGATACGGCCGCGGTGGCGTTCAATAGGTGTCCACCGGGAAGTTTGGTTGCAGCTGATGTGACTTTGCCAGATAATTTACCATAGGCAATAACCGAGCCGGTAAAGGTGACGGCACCAATCCAGATACCAAGCGATGCCTCAACCCGTAAAATATTGATCTCGGCGCCAGATTTCTTTGCCAGCAATGCAGCAAAGCCCTCAAGTGCCTTCTTTGCCATGTCATCCATCGTCATGACGTTGGCAAGCTCGAAATGCGCGTTAAACCCGACAAAGACAGCGGCCAGACCAACCAATGCGTGCATACCAGCAACCAGCTCTGGCATCTGGGTCATTTCAACCTTTGATGCCAGTTGATAGCCGATAAGTCCGCCAATAGCGACCAATACAGCGGTTAGCTGCCATAAGCCGGCACCAGGCCCAATGACAGTCGCCAAGACCGCCAGCCCCATGCCAAAAATACCATACCATACTGCGCGCTTTGCACTTTCCTGACCGGATAGCCCGCCAAGTGACAGAATGAACAAAATTGCAGCGACAACATAAACAGCTGTGGTGAAGCCTAAATCCATCGTTCTGGCCTCCTTAAGATTTCTGGAACATGGCAAGCATGCGACGTGTTACGAGGAAGCCGCCGAAAATATTAATGCCGGCAAAAAATACGGAAATTGCTGCAAGTACGGTCACCAAAAAGCTGCTTGAGCCGATCTGCAAGATAGCGCCAAGAATGATAATCGATGAAATCGCATTCGTAACAGCCATCAACGGTGTGTGCAGTGAGTGGCTGACGTTCCAGATGACCTGGAACCCGACAAATACCGATAGGACAAAGACGATGAAATGCTGCATGAAGCTGGCGGGTGCATAAGCCCCAACCGCCAGCAACAACGCGCCACCAATGGTCAAAAGCAAAACCTGATTTTTGGTCGTTTGCTTGAACGCCGCAATTTCATCAGCGCGGATTTGCTCGGCAGTACGCTCGGGCACTTTTTCCTTTGGCTTGGCGGCAATCGCTTGAACTTTTGGTGCAGGTGGCGGGAATGTAACTGACCCATCATATGTTACTGTCGCACCGCGGATAACATCATCTTCCATATTATGAACAGTCTGACCGTTCTTTTCGGGTGTCAGATCTGCCATCATATGGCGAATATTTGTTGCATAAAGGGTCGAGGATTGCGCGGCCATACGGCTTGGAAAATCGGTGTAACCGACAATGGTAACGCCGTTCTCGGTAATGACTTTCTCATTCGGAACGGTCAGATCGCAATTGCCGCCCCGCTCGGCCGCCAAATCAACAATGACCGATCCGGGTTTCATGGCCGCGACCATATCGGCCAGCCATAGCTTTGGTGCGTCTCTGCCCGGAATCAGCGCCGTGGTGATAACAATATCAATCTCAGGCGCTAATTCGCGAAACTTTTCCAACTGCTTTTCACGAAACTCAGGGCTTGATGGCGCTGCATACCCGCCGGTCGCGGCGCCGTCCTGCTGTGCCTCTTCAAAATCAAGATAGACAAACTCGGCGCCCATCGACTCGATCTGTTCGGCAACTTCAGGCCGTACATCAAACGCATAGGTAATCGCGCCAAGCGAAGTTGCTGTCCCGATCGCGGCCAAGCCTGCAACGCCGGCACCAACAATCAGCACCTTTGCTGGCGGAACTTTGCCAGCGGCAGTGATCTGTCCGGTGAAAAAGCGGCCGAAATTATTACCAGCCTCGATCACCGAGCGGTATCCGGCAATGTTTGCCATTGATGATAGCGCGTCCATTTTCTGTGCGCGGCTGATTCTTGGAACCATATCCATTGCGATGACATTGGCGTTATGTTTCGCGATCAACGCCATCTGGTCTGTGTTTTGCGCTGGATAAAAGAACGATATTAGCAGCTTGCCCTTCGTCAGCAGCTTAACCTCGGCTGCTTCTGGCGGCCGTACCTTGGTAATGATGTCAGCAGTCTTCCACAGGTCTTCGGCGGTTTTGGCAATTTTGACGCCCGCCTTTTCATAGGCCGCATCAGAAAATCCGGCATCGACACCAGCCCCTGACTGCACAAGACAATCATATCCAAGCTTTTGCAATTGTGTGGCACTGTCGGGCGTCATGGCGACGCGCTTTTCATCAACAGCTATTTCCTTCGGAGCACCAATTATCATCTTGTAGGTTCCATCATGCACATAAAAAAGTCATTTAGCCTCATTGTTTTGGCCGATCGGTTGTGACTATGCAAGCCAAAACCGAGACAAGCCAAAACCGAAGCTTTCCTGATTGCCGACAGGGCTTGGCTGCCTGCTACATATGAAAAAACCGCCAACTGGTTGGCGGCTTTTATGTTGTAGGACCTAACCAAGCTCTGCTTGGTCTAGTAGCCCTCGCGTTCCAAACGTTTGCGCATTAATTTGCGCACCCGACGGGTTGACTCGGCAGCCTCGCGCGCGCGGCGCTCGGATGGCTTTTCATAGGACCGGCGATTTTTCATTTCGCGGAACACACCTTCGCGCTGCATTTTCTTTTTCAGAACACGCAGTGCCTGGTCAACATTATTGTCTCTAACGGTGACGTACACGTCTTTCACATCCCTTCTAAAGATTGCTGATAATCCGTTTTGAGTAGGCGCGTTGTTTATCATAGCCGATCATAAGTTGCAAACATTAAACCACCATCTTTCGTCGCCGGGCTGGCAATGCGCCGCAATATACCTATATAATGCTGAGGTATGATGCGAAGGCGATCTCGAAACGAGCCTTATATGATAAAAGGCAAGGCGGGGGCTTATATCGGGGAATTGTCTCTAATATCGCAGCGTTTGGCGTAAACCTCTTATCCAAAGGAAATTCAAGGAAACCATCCATGCAAGATGATTATTTCCAGCCTAATCCTGATGCTGTTGCGATTTTGCGTGCATCAATGCTGCATGTGCCATTTGACGGATGGGGTGAGGCAGCGCTGCTTGCTGGTGCCGCCGATTCGGGATATGAGCCCGATGCTGTTCATGCGGCGTTCCCGCGCGGCGCGATTGACGCAATCGCCCTTCATTCCCGTCTTGCTGATCACGCAATGGTTGAGGCGTTTATGGCGCTTCCGCAACGCCCGGATAAGGTGCATTTGACGATCCGTGCATTGGTGCTTTTGCGGCTTGAGATCGCCCAGCCGGAAAAGGATGCGGTCCGTCGCGCGCTTAGTATATTGGCAATGCCAGTCAATGCGAAATTATCGGCCACACTATTATATGAAACAGTCGATGCGATGTGGCGCGCTGCAGGCCAGCGTGATACCAGCTTTTCTTTCTATACAAAACGGGGGTCTTTGGCCGCCGTTTATAGTGCCACCATGTTGGCCTGGCTGGCAGATAATAGCGGTAATATAGACGGGACGGTTGCGTTTCTTGATCGGCGACTTGCCGATATTGCTCGCATCCCCAAAATTACCAAACCGGTGCGCACAATGATGGCGGCTGGTGAGCGTTTTGCCAGCGGCATTATCCAAGGTTTGGGTCGGCGGCATTCGCGCTAGCCCGTTATCCACCGTAACTCGTCAGTATCAGAGTATTCGTTCACTAGATTTTAGCCCCTCAACACGAGCCGTCATAACCCTGCCAGCGAGATGCTTGACCATGTTTTGCTGCATTGGACATTGGGCAGAAAATCGGTATAACGCGGTAAGATGTGCGGGGTGAGCCGCGATCAGATTTGTCGATCATCATCACCGGATGGTGATTACCAAAAGGAGCCTCTATGCCGATTAGAGTACCTGATAATTTGCCGGCGCTCGAAGCGCTGCATGCCGAATCGGTTGATATCATGCCGCAGCATCAGGCGGTTAGTCAGGATATCCGGCCATTACGGTTGCTTTTGCTCAATCTGATGCCGAAAAAACGCGATACTGAAATCCAGTTTGCCCGCTTGTTTGGGAATTCGCCGTTGCAGGTTGAAATGATCCTGATGACCACCGCTAGCTATACGCCGCGCAATACCGAGCCCGGCTATTTGCGCCGGTTTTATCGCCAGCTGGATGATGTGCGTGACGACTATTTTGACGCTTTGATCGTAACTGGTGCGCCGGTTGAAACCCTGCCTTTTGAAGAGGTGACCTATTGGCCGGAATTGACCGAAATCATGGAATGGTCGCGCACGCACTGTTTCCGCCGGCTTGGCATTTGCTGGGGGGCACAGGCATTGTTGTGGCATTTTCATCACGTGCCGAAATATGAGCTTGGCGCAAAACTTTTCGGCATTTTCGAACATGGGCTAAGCGATGTTTCGGGCCGGTTGATGAATGGCTTTACCGATAGATTTCCAATGCCGGCATCGCGTTATACGATGAACCGCAGTGAAGATCTGGCGGCGGCTGGTCTGGATGTTCTGGCCGAAGGCGGTGCGTGTGGTGCGGGAATGGTGCGTGATCCGGCAACGGGTGATCTGTTCTTGTTTAACCATCTTGAATATGACGCTACAACGCTTGGCGATGAGTATCAGCGCGATGTCGCTGCTGGTCTGAATACGGCCTTGCCGCAGAACTATTATCCGCAGGATGATCCATCACAGCCGCCGATTAATAACTGGCGGCCCTTCGCCTTTTTGCTGATGGCAAACTGGATTAATGATCTCTATCAGGCAACACCGTTTGACCTGACTAGTCTTGGCAAAAAATAATTAACTTGTCCGGTTTACGCCGGGTCCTTGATCTGCCGGTTCGTATGGCCCATTTTGCGGCCGGTTTTGGCCTCGGCCTTACCATAGAGATGCAGATGCAGGCCCTCGGTTTTGGCCAGCGCATCAAGCCGGGTCATATCCTCGCCGAGTAAATTATCCATCTGCCATTGTCCATAGCACTTGGTGCTGCCAAGCGGCATCCCAGCAACGGCGCGGATCAATTGGGTAAATTGCGAGCTGGCGCAACCTTCGATTGTCCAGTGAAACGAATTATGCGGCCGCGGGGCGATTTCATTGAAAAGCAACCGGTTATCTTTGGTAATAAAGGTTTCCAACGCCAAAAGACCGGTAACATTCAATGCCTCGGCCAGTTTTCGCACGGCATTTTGACCCGCGGCGACAATGGCATCAGGCAAATTGGCAGGGGCCACCGATGTTGCCAGGATACCGTTTTTATGGTCATTCAGGCTGGCCGGAAAAAGGGAAATACTAGTATCGGCGGCGCGCGCGACAAGAAAACTGGCCTCGGCGGTAAACGCAACCATTTCTTCGAGGATTGCATCATCAGTGCCAAGTGCGGCAAATGCGGCGTCTAAATTATCACCTTGCCGGAGCCGGATTTGCCCTTTGCCGTCATAGCCAAGCTGACACGTCTTCAACACCCCATCACCATTGAGTTCGGCCATTGCATCCGCAAGATCAGCAGCAGTGGTAATGTGCCAAAAGGCGGGTGTTTCAATTCCAAGATCGCGCGCCAATGTCTTTTCTCGGATGCGATGCTGTGCGGTATGGAGAGCCGCTTCGCCCGGGCTGGCAAGGCAATGTTTGGCCAGAAACGTCATTGTGCTGGCGGGTACATTTTCAAATTCGCTCGTGACAGCATCAATTTGGCTAGCAAATACGGCAAGCGCGTCCAAATCATCATAGGCCGCCTCGGTGAAATTATGCGCGATGTCACCGGCCGGACTGTCTTTTGCATCGGGGGCATAAACATGCGTACGAAACCCCAGTTGGCTAGCCGCAATTACGAGCATCCGGCCAAGCTGTCCACTACCAAGAATTCCAATGGTTTTTTGCGGCGTATAGATCAATGGATTATTCCGGCGCTTCGGCGACATTATTGGTCTGGTGCTGACGCCATTCGACTAGCTTGTTGCCAAGCACCGGATCGGATAATGCCAGTATCTGCACTGCCAGCAGGGCGGCGTTTTTCGCGCCGGCAACGCCGATGGCGAGGGTGCCAACAGGAACCCCAGCCGGCATTTGCACAATTGATAGCAGCGAGTCCATGCCTTTTAACGAGGCGGATTCAATCGGCACGCCAAGCACCGGAAGATGAGTATGGGCGGCAATCATCCCGGGCAAGTGCGCCGCACCGCCAGCACCAGCAATGATCACGCCAAAGCCATTTTCATGGGCGGTTTCGGCAAAACCGGCAAGGCGGGTCGGGGTTCGGTGCGCGGAAATGATTTTGACCTCATGCGCCGCGTCAAATTCAGCCAGAATATCAGCCGCTGCCTTCATCGTCGGCCAGTCCGATTGGCTGCCCATACAAATGGCAATGCGGGGGGAAGAGGGTTTAGCGGTCATAAAAGTCTCAATTCAAATCTTGGAATATCCGGAATGGAATTAATGATACGATAGCGGTATTTGGAGGCGGGTAGATGCCCCCGTCGCTAGCTTGCGCGATTTATCCCCCTCAGGCAATGATATCCGGCAAAATCCGGCTTCGTAATCGTGCCATCTCGTCCTTTAATACAAGCTTCCGTTTTTTAAGCCGTTGCAGTTTTAGCTGATCAAAAGGCAAAACCTCGCCAAGCCGTTCAATCACCGAGTCAAGATCACGATGTTCGCTTTCCATCGCTGCAATCTGATGCTGGATATGGCGTTGCATATCTTCGGTGTCTTGGTCCACATACCGCTCCTTCGCGTCATGTGCGGGGTTTGCTGCCTATGGCAATTCCGACATATTTGAGACCTGCTCTTCGGTCTGGGTCGACCCACCAGCCTTTTCAATCGCGGCGTCCAGATCATCCTGCCGGCAAAGGCCCAGCATGGCTGGATGTTTTGCGGTGATATTGGCGATATTCCAATGCGACCGATCACGAATTTTCGCAATGGTTTCCTTGGTTGTGCCAATCAGTTTGATGATCTGTGAATCTTTCAATTCTGAATGGTGTTTGACCAGCCACATGATCGCATCGGGTTTATCGCCGCGCCGTGCAACTGGAACGTAACGCGGGCCCTTTGTACGCCGATTCGGTGTTGGCAGATTTGACGTTGCTAGCACCAGAACAGCCGTTTGATCAGCCTCGCAACGGTCAAGTTCTTGGCGGGTAAGCTGACCGTTCAAAATCGGGTCATAGCCTTGAATACCAACGCCGGCTTCGCCATCGGCAATTGACTGAACCTCTAGCGGATGAAGGTTGCAAAAGGCACCAATCTGGTCAAAAGACAACGCGGTGTTATCAATCAGCCATACGGCAGTTGCTTTCGGCATTAATAATTGTGTCATATGTCTTACCTATTGCCGCCCTAGCCGGCGCCGCGATAGACATGGGCTAGCCAGGTGCGTTTCATTCATTGTGATTAAGTGAAAACGTCGCCGTATTATAGGCGTGATTGCACAATATTGCAAAGCCTGCCTTCCCCGAAGCCAATAAAAAGTGCAAATTGACAGCAAAACAACCTCAAAACCGGCGTTAAATTCGAGGAGCAGGTAATGGATGATGAATTGGATCGGTTGAAACCAGCCGGATTGCCAGCTGATATGCAGCGTTGGAATATCGAAGATTTAGACGCTTATGTTGCGGCAATGAAGGCCGAGATCGCGCATGTTAAAACGCTGATTGATGAAAAGACAAAAATCCAGTCAGCGGCGGATGCCCTTTTTGGCGGCGGTAGCTAGCCTTTCATGATACGCGGGTAATTATGCTTTCGCCGGGCGCGGCAATGGCAGCATCCAATCGGGCAAGGCCAGTTCAGCCGCCTCGCCATTAACGCTCAGGCGATTATGTGCTTCATCGTCCAGGACAAGGTGAATGTCACTTAGCTTTAACAATGCCAAGCAAATCGAAGATGGGAGATCAGGTGAAGACTGGCTGTCACCATTCTGGCCATCATGATTCTGGCTGTTATGATTGGGCGTGGCAGATGCTGGGATGGTGTATGGCGCTGAAGTTTTGCTGTTGCCGATGGATTTTTCGTTCACAATGATCTCACTATCAACCGGTGGCGGCGCCCCCCTTACAATCAGCGGTACAAGGCGGCGTTTTACGAGGCCGCGATAGTGTGTTCGGGCGGTTACCTCCTGCCCGACATAACAGCCCTTGTCGAAATCAACCGCGCCAAGCCGGTCGAGTCCGGCCTCAAGCATCAATGCCCGTTCCGGGGTTAGATCAACCGGTCCTTCGGGAATGGCGGCGGCAATTCGTTTGGTGTGCCAGCGATCAATCCTGCCGCTTTTGGCTGGCAAATCACGCGCCTCGACAAGGCAATGGGTGCCAAGGCTGGAACTGCGCGGGTCGGGGCAGGCCATAATTGGGTTGATGCTGCCCAAAACCCCATCCATATCCGGCGTTGGCACGCCCGGTATTAGCAGCAGCCTGATATCAGGTTCAACCGCCAGATCAATTGGACGCCGCAGTCGATAGCGGCGAAGCCGGGTAAACAGATCATCGCGCCGCGCCGCATCACTTCGCAACAGAAACCGGCTCTCGCCAAGCCGGTAAACCATCATGTCGATCAATACGCGCCCTTGCGGGGTTAGCAACGCACTAGGGCGGCACGCGCCTACTGCCAGCGTTTCAACATTTGCCGTGATGATGGATTGCAAAAAGGCACAAGCCTCATCACCGGCCACCGTGATAAAACCGGTGTCGGGATGACAAATCAGGGCGTCTTCAGGCGTCGGTGTCATTGATTTCGCTCGTTTGAAAATGGCGTTGAGGCATTTATTCGATGATGGTCACTTTGCCATGATAGGGGGCGATATAAAAGCGTCGTTTACTCGCCCAAAAACAGCGTTTTTCATCGGGCCAGATTTCTCGGTAGCTAGGCGTATCGGTGAAGTAATATGTCTGTGAGCAGCCAAAATAACGAACCGTGAACAGCTTGTCACCAAGGCTCAATTTGCCCCGATCGGTTCGCGAAATGCGGATTGCTGGCAGGCTAGATGAAAAACACTGCCCCTTTTTGTTGCTGCGGCAGGCGGTTTCAGTCGAGCCAAGCATCCTGATATACCGCAATCTACCCTCTGCAAGCTGAAAGCCCTCATCATCAAACATCTTGCATTCATCGTCCGGGGCGCGTTGCCGCTGGGCGAATTCACAACTAAACCAAAAACCGGGCCAGTCGTCGCCATCAACGGT
>Ga0233451_10000321_pt1 | contig 49954 bp, 44 predicted proteins | sample 011ome_29_FD_183052 | JGI IMG/M metagenome (GOLD analysis project Ga0233451, IMG submission 183052) | Coastal salt marsh microbial communities from the Groves Creek Marsh, Skidaway Island, Georgia - 011504CT (spades assembly) | ecosystem: Environmental > Aquatic > Marine > Intertidal zone >... | reverse complement strand
GATACCTGGCAGCTTCGAGAGGGTGGAGACACTGTCGTCGCCGGATGCATTGTCAACCACGATGATGTCCAAAGATTCCGCTGGCCACTCAACGGAGCGCAAATGATCGATTGCTTCCAGGGTGTCTGCAAGACCCCGATAGTTGACGAGGACAACGCTCACCTTCGGCATTTGTCCCATTGGCGCCCCCGCACTGCTCTGTCGTCAGAATCGAGTCCAAGGCTACTTGCTTCTGGCTACCCCGCCTTGTATTGGGCAATCTGCCATAATTGCCCTCACGCTTTGACTGCTGTCAGGCGGGAAGGAATCTTCGCATGTTTGCTCCTCGTGGATGGCTGCAAGGCAGGGGCAATCGAGCGATGTATCGCACGATTGAAGGTTCGGGCCTCTTCGATAAGACTTTTTATCGCAGGCAAGCCCTCACGCTGGCAGAAAAGCTCTCTGACCCCATCTGGCATTACCTCCGAGTGGGAGCGGCACGAGGACTCAATCCTTCGCCGAGGTTCGACACCCGGTTTTATCGTGAGTGGAACCGGGATGTGTCGGCGGCAGGGGTCAACCCGTTTGAGCACTATCTCTCGTATGGACAAGAAGAAGGTAGACCTCCTATGAAACCCCTAGCGGCCTGGCATCCGGGACCAACGTTGGCGCTGGAACCCATCAAGTTCTACAACTCAGTTCCTGCTGCCAAACCTCGCGTAACACTGGTGCTCGATTCGTCTACTCCTCTGCGATGGCCAGGGGATACTGAAATGTTTTTACTGGCCGCCGCCTGGGTCGCCGAAGGACTGGGTCGACACCTGCGAGTGCTCCGCCGACACGGTGGCCCCAGTGTTCCCGATCTTGACCTGTTGACGCTTCGCTGGCCACAGAATGTGGATCGACCCATGATCACTGAAATCCCCGAGGGCATTTACTATTCCGATATTGAAAAGTCGTCTGACGAGATTTTCCTCGCTTCCTCATGGAGTTCTGCAACAGTTCTTTTCCACGCTCTGGGAGGCACCCAGCTTGGCTATCTTGTGGTGGAGGATGAAGCAGCCCGGCTTCCGGCAGGAGAAGCGAGAAAACTCGCCTCAGAATCGCTAAGCCTCGAAAATGTGACCTACATATCAACCCCAGAAATTGCCCACCACTTGGGCCTCACAAAGACTCCGGGCACTCACCTCATGGTCACCGAAGATGCCCTTCGATACGGAAGCTACGTCACGAAGGTCCCCGCTCTAAGCAAAGACTCCATTCTGGTGTGGGCAGGTGATGATCTGAGTGCCTCACATGCACGACGCACGCTTGACGCCGTTGAAAAAACAATCCAGAGTGGCCTACTCGATCCCGAGGTGACTCCTGTTGTGATGGCTGGAGGTCTTGAGCATCCACTCCTTTTACTCGGAACACACCAGGTGACCCCCGTAGTCGCTTCCACAGCGAGACAGGCTCAAGAGTTGATGTCACGTGCTTCAGTCGTGTGCGCACTCGGGGGAGTCGGGACAGAGCACCCCGTCGGACAGTTCGCAAAGGAACTCGGGATTCCCGCTGTGACCGGGGTCAGTGACACTCTCACCCTAGAGAGTGTTGTCACAGGTTTGACAACCGCACTTGGGGGAGTGACCACCAAGGCCGTCATTCCTCACGGACCAGACGCCCTGGAGGGTCTGGACTCCTTTGCCTCCCAGTGCCGCGCGAGATGGGCGTGATGGAATCCCACTCCCCCACAGGTGTTGGGTCCCACACCGAGCCGTGGAAGCACCCCCTCGCCACCCGACTGTCTTGGTTGCAGCAAGGAACCACACGGGTGGGCTATTTCTACGAGGTTCCTGATACCGGCACCTTCCGATACCGGGCATACAACATGGCCCAAACGCTCAACACCCACTCCCAGCAATATTCGGCCTCGTATTTTTTTCTCTCCGATTTACCGCTCGTAGAAAACTTCGCCGACTACATCGATGTTTTCGTGTTGGTGCGCTTCCGGTTTGGTGGGGGCGTTGGTCGCCTCATCGATCAGGCTCACGCTCGGGGAAAGATAGTACTTTTCGACATCGACGATCTGATTTTCGACTGGAGTCACACCTCCACGATTGCCTCCACCTTGAACTTTGGATTGGAGCCGGGACTGGTCCTCGACAACTGGTACGCCCTCTCCACACGCTTGGGCCACGCTTTGCGCCTCTGTGACGGAGCGATCACCACAACTCCCACCTTGCAGCACCACGTGACAGCGACAGCCGGAATAGACGCGGCCGTGATTCCCAATTTCTTGAATGCCGAACAGCTCGAGGTGTCTGCTGCATTGAGAAACAGTGGACCGGCTGCAACTCCCACGTTCACTGTGGGATATTTCAGCGGAAGTAAATCCCATGCTCGAGATTTCGCTGTGGCATCGGGAGCACTCGCCCAGTTCCTTGCCCAGCACTCCCACGCCAGGCTGGTCGTGGCGGGCATCCTCGATATCCCTCCTGTATTGGACGATCTCCACTCCCAAATCACGCGGCTACCCTTCATGGATTACCTCAGTTTGCAAGCTCGGGTTGCCGAGGTGGACCTCAATATTGTGCCCTTACAGGAAAACCCCTTCACGGATGGAAAATCCGAACTGAAGTATTTCGAGGCAGCCGCAGTTTCTACAATCACCTTGGCAAGCCCCACAGAGGTCTACTCCCGGGTCATTAAGCATGGACACAACGGGTTCCTGGCAAGCGCCGATGGCTGGCTCTCGGCTCTGGAAATGGTGGCTAGTCTGGAAGACACCGAGCGGACCACGATAGCGAAGCAGGCTCGCGAACACACGCTGGGCACGTATACGCCGGAAGCCCAGATACGGCACCTGGAGACAACACTGGAAAGGTTTATCCGATGACGATTGAAGCCCCTCGCCTTCGGGACCGTCTCCGCAATCAACCCTCACAGGGTTGGCGTCGGGTTGCCACAATCCTGGGTATCGGCGTTCTGGCATTTCTGAGCTTGGGCGCCTGGGCACTGAGTTCCCCAGTTGGTAGCTCTCCGGATGACCGCTACCACTTGGCGAGCATCTGGTGCAACGAAACGTTTGGCGAGAGCTGTGACGAAAACGAAGAAGGGCAAAACCTGCTTCCCGCAGCCCTGATGGAGTCCCCCTGTTATTTGGGGTCGCCCACCACGAGCGCTGGATGCCAGCCCTTTATGAATGGCACCGATCCCCGACTACAACCTGACCCCGGAAGCGATATCGATCGAAGCTTGTACCCGGGTGGGTTCTATGCCGTGTTGCACTTCTTCACGAATCCCAACATTGAGCTGGGGATTCTGACGATGCGCTTGTTCAATGTCTTACTGTGCGTCGGGGCCGGACTTCTTATGTATGTGGCGCTCCCCCGACGGTTACAGAGGACTCTGATTTGGGCGTGGGCTCTGACCCTGGTTCCTCTCGCCGCGTTCCTTATTCCTTCAACGAACCCCACGAGCTGGGCGATTACCGGCGTCGGAATGGCCTGGTTGGCTCTACTGGGCTACTTCGAAGCCACAGGGTGGCGCGTGTACGCGCTCGGTGCCCTGTACGTAGTTTTGGTGACGATGGCGACATCAGCTCGGTCAGACTCCACTCTGTTTGTGGGAGCAACCTCGATTGTGACCTTGTTCATGACCCAAGCGGATCTCAAGACCATCATTCGACGATTCGCGCTCCCCGCGGTGGCGGGACTCGGGGTCATTGCGTGGTTGCTTTTCAAGCCCGGCCAAGTCGGGATCATTGCAGAAGGTTTCGGTGAGAGAGATCAACAGTCCTACCCCGACGAGCTCCCCTGGCAGACTGCAGAGGCAGTCAGCGGTTTTGACTGGGCTTTGCTCTGGTACAACATGTGGGATGTTCCGGCCTTGTGGCTGGGAATGTTTGGTGACTACCCCTGGGGAGCCCTGGGCTGGCTTGACACGGTCATGCCACAAACCGTGACCATCCTTGTCACCTGGATGATTTTGGGCGTCACCTTCTTGGCCATTAGAAACTCCTGGTGGCAAAAGTGGGCAGTTGCCGCCACTATGTTCTTGCTCGCTTGGGGGATCCCGGTCTGGACTCTCCAGCTAGGAGGTCACAAGACAGGTGAACAGATTCAGCCTCGCTACCTCATTCCGCTCTTCATTGTCGCCATTGGTGTGCTTTTGCTCCAAAAAACGGGTGATTCCGTGATTATCTCCAGCAGGGCAGGGCAAATCGGAATCATCGTGGCATTGGCACTTGCTAACTCCATCGCCCTTCACGCCAATACGCGTCGCTACACGACGGGTACCGTGCGGGGAGGGGTTGACCTCGACTACGCCCGCGACTGGTGGTGGCTTTCACTGCCCGAATTTTTTGGCGCCAATGCGATGTGGGCGGTCGGATCGTTGAGCTTCTTCGGGCTTCTATGGTTCGCGATCAGAAAAGCGAACTCGGTAGATGAGCGCCACGAGTTCGTCGTCGCTAACCAGAACACTCCAGGAACGAAACCTGAAAGCAACGAAACCAACTAGTTGGTGCGCTGGGCATCCAGGTAGCGCTGGATCACCTCTGAGGAATCTCCGGTTTCCATCACTTCCCCGCTGTCAATCCAGGTGATGCGATCACACAGTTCGTCCATGAGAGCCATGGCATGGCTGACAATGATGATGGTTCGACCAGCCTTCTTGAAATCAGCAAACTTTTGAATGCTTTTTTCCTGGAATTCAGCGTCACCCACCGACAGGACCTCATCGACAACCAAAATGTCTGGTTCAACGTTGATGGCAATAGAGAAACCGAGTCGAACATACATACCTGAGCTGTAGTTCTTCACTGGCTGGTCCAGAAAACGTTCGATGCCCGAAAAATCAACGATGTCATCAAATTTTGCATCGATGGCCTTCTTCGACATCCCGAGAATCGAGCCGTTCAGGTAGATGTTTTCCCGGCCCGAGAGCTCCAAGTGGAAACCAGACCCCACCTCGAGAAGTGACGCCATCGTTCCGTTGTAGTGAATGTCACCACGGGTAGGCCAGTAGATTTTCGCCAAGCACTTCAGCAACGTTGATTTACCCGAACCGTTGCGACCAATGAGTCCGTGCGTAGTGCCTTGCTCAACCTCCAGGGAGACACCCTGGAGGGCCCAAAAATCCTCGTGACGAGACGTTTTCCCGCGCATCAGGGCAGACTTCAAACTTTGATTGCGCTCGTGATAGAGCCGGAACTTCTTCCACACGTCATGAACTTCCACCGCGTTTTTCGTCATAGGAGCTCCGCCAAGGCGCGCTCTTTACGCGAGAACATCCATAGCCCCGCCACAGCAGCCACGACCGCCCAGCCGAGAGTAATCAGCGTGGTGGAAAGGTCGGGGAGACGATTGTCGTACAAAAGGTTTCTGAATACCTCGACAAAAGTCTCCATGGGGTTCAGACGATAGATATCGAGAACGGTGACGGGCGAGCCAAAAATGCCTCCGAGTCGGTCCGATTGAGTCTCCACCAAAGAAATCGGATAAAGAATCGGAGTGAGATAGAACCAGAACTGCAGCGCAACCGAGGTCAAATAAAACATGTCGCGGAAGTAGACGTTGATGATGGAGGCGACCATCGCAACGCCGCTCGCGAAAACAGCGAGTACGACCATGTAGGCGAGTACAACTGGGACAAGGGGGAGCACAAAGAATGCCTGAACTATGAGCAAGGCGGCTACGAGGACTGCCATCTCGAACATCCAGCTGAAGAAGATGGCGCTCGTCAGAGAAAGGGGAAGTACAACGCGGGGAAAATACACCTTCTGAACGAGGCCAGCATTATTCACAATGATTTCTACGCCTTGACCCAAAACGCGCGAGAAAAACAACCACGGCAAGAGTCCACACACGAGGAATAGCGCGTAATTCTGAAGACCACTCGGGTCTCCCACGGGGGCATCCAGCTGAAACACAAAGGAAAATACAAAGGTGTAAATCAGAATGGCGGCAATTGGGTTAGCTAACGACCACAGCTGACCGAGTGCCGTTCGTTTGTACTTTCCGCGAATCTCGCGCTGGGTCAGGTTCCACAGCAACTCTCTCGATGCATAGAGCTCTCTGAGATAGCGCACGCTAAGACCCTTTACCCGATGGGCTGGCAAGGAGTCTCTCTAGATAATATCCGTAACCACTCTTGGTCAAGGAGGAGGCGAGTCCCGCAAGGTCACTGTCGGTGATCCAGCCAGCACGCCACGCAATTTCTTCCACGCAGCCAATTTTGAGACCCTGGCGTTCCTCGATCACTCGGACGTACTCCGATGCCTGCATCATCGACTCAAATGTCCCGGTATCCAGCCAGGCTATTCCTCGATCCAATACCTGAACGGTCAAAGAACCTGCCGACAAATAATGCTCGTTGACAGCCGTGATCTCTAGTTCGCCACGGGCACTGGGGGTGACGGATTTAGCAACCCCCACAACGCTGTTGTCATAGAAATACAGTCCGGGAACGGCAAAGTTGCTTTTGGGTTTCGCAGGCTTCTCTTCAATCGATAGCGCCCGCATCTCGTTATCGAATTCAACGACACCGTACTGCTCAGGGTGCGCGACATGGCTGGCAAAAATGAGGCCGCCCGACACATCAGTGTTAGCCCGGAGAGAGCTGCCAAGCCCTGTCCCATGGAAAATATTGTCACCGAGGACCAGTGCTACCGAATCATCCCCAATGAATTCTTCACCAATGATGAACGCTTGAGCGAGACCGTCTGGACTGGGTTGAACCGCATAGCTCAGGGAAATACCCCACGAGCTCCCATCTCCTAACAGTGAACGAAACGACTGCTCGTACTCGGGTGTAGAAATCACCAAAATTTCTCGAATGCCCGCCATCATCAACGTGGACAGCGGGTAGTAAATCATCGGTTTGTCATAAATCGGCATTAATTGTTTCGAAATGCCCCGAGTAATGGGCCATAACCTGGTCCCTGAGCCGCCCGCAAGAATGATTCCCTTCATCGGTCCTCCTTGTTGGACCATAGCGGAAGTAACCCGGCAGCTTCAGCCTCTGCAAGCGAGGGCGCTTGAGTGTCCTTAGAAGAAAGAGACAGCTCATTGGGCGGAAAGGGGAAAGAGATACCTAACGAAACATCCAGAGGGTTGATTCCGTGTTCTTTGTCGGGCCGATATATATCGCTGACCAGGTACGCGACCGTGGTGTCATCCTCGAGTGCGCAGAAGGCGTGCCCCAACCCCTCCTCCAAGAAAACGGCATTTCTGGAGGATGCGGTTACCTCGACAGAGTCCCATTGGCCATAGGTGGGAGACCCCACCCGAATATCAACGATGTAATCGATGATGGCCCCTCGAACGCAAGTCACGTATTTGGCTTGGCCCGGAGGGACATCGGCAAAATGAATACCGCGAACGGTCCCTTTGGCAGAACGAGAGAGGTTAGCTTGAGCCAAATCGAAAGAGTATCCAGTGGCCTCGGCGAGTGCTGAACCCTTAAACCACTCTACAAACTCGCCACGCTCATCACCGTGAACCATCGTGTCAACCCGCCAAGCACCGGGAATAGACAACGCAGATATCAGCACTACGAAAGCCTACCAACCCCCAAAGAACTAGGATGGAGGCCGACACCTGGCACACACTTGAGGGACTGTTCATGAAGCTACTGGTAACCGGAGGCGCGGGGTTCATTGGGTCGAATTTTGTGCGCCGGGCTCTCGCGGGCGAGCTTCCTGGCCTCGCGGATCCCACCATTACGGTTCTCGACGCCTTGACCTATTCCGGGACACTCACAAACCTCACCACTGTCGAAAACCACCCTGATTACACCTTTGTCCAGGGCAGCATCTTGGATCAACAGTTGTTGGCTGAGCTTGTCCCCGGGCACGATGCGATTGTTCATTTCGCAGCAGAAAGTCACGTTGACCGGTCGGTCAAAGACGCGGGTGTGTTTGTGGAGACCAACGTCGGGGGAACACAAAGACTTCTCGATGCCGCATTGCGTGCTGGAAATATGCGGTTCGTTCATGTCTCTACCGACGAAGTGTACGGGTCAATCGAGCAAGGCCAATGGGACGAGAATGAACCTCTCTTGCCGAACTCACCGTACGCGGCGAGCAAAGCTGGTTCAGACCTTATGGTGCGAAGCTTCCACCAAACCCACGACCTTGACACTGTCATCACCCGCTGTAGCAACAACTACGGGATTCACCACTTCCCAGAAAAACTCATTCCACTGTTTGTGACAAACCTCATCGACGGTCTCCACGTTCCCCTCTACGGAGACGGGACTAACGTGCGCGATTGGCTTCACGTTGATGATCACTGTCGAGGAATTGCGCTGGCTCTCACGAAAGGAAAAGCCGGCAACGTATACAACATTGGTGGTGGCACCGAACTCAGCAATAAGGAACTGACCGAAAAACTCCTCGAAGCCACAGGTAGGGACTGGAGTTTTGTTGACCACGTCGACGATCGCAAAGGGCACGACCAGCGCTACAGCGTGGACATCACCAAAATTTCCCATGAACTGGGATACAAGCCTGAAGTCGATTTTGCGACAGGTCTTGCGCACACCATTGAGTGGTATCGCACCAACCGCGACTGGTGGGAACCCCTCAAAGCGCGCGCATCACTATGAACTCTGTTGTAGTGCTAGGTGCTGGCGGGATGTTGGGCCAGGACCTGATGGAAGTTCTTGCTCCCCAAAACCCCCGGGGCTTGACGCGCAACGACATCGATATCACCTCTCCACACCAGGTGGGGGAGGCTATTCATGGAGTCGATATCGTGATCAACGCAGCGGCCTATACACACGTTGATGCCGCCGAATCAGACGAAAACACTGCTTTCCAGGTGAACGCTGTGGGAGCGGAAATTGTCGCCGACGCATGTCGCGAGGTAGGGGCACGCCTGATTCATGTGTCAACAGATTACGTATTCGGAGGTGAGGCGACAGTCCCTTATCCAGAAGATCATCCCCGCAACCCACAATCTGCTTATGGTCGAACCAAAGCCGCAGGCGAGGAGCGGGTTCTGTCCGCACACCGTGACAAGTCGATCATTATCCGCACATCCTGGCTGTATGGGGAGCATGGTCCTAACTTCGTCTCAACAATCTTGTCTTTAGCCGCTTCTCGAGACTCGGTGAGTGTGGTTACAGACCAGGTGGGCCAGCCCACCTGGAGTAAAGACCTGGCGCGCATGATTGCGAATCTTGCTTACTCGTCCGTAAGGTCGGGAATTTTCCATGGAACAAATTCGGGCCAGGCGTCCTGGTGGGAATTTGCTCGCGCCATCTACACCCACGCTGGACTCGATCCTGAGCGAGTTCTCCCGACCAGCACTGCTGAATTTGTTCGCCCAGCCCCACGTCCTGCGTGGTCCGTGCTCGGACATCACGAATGGTCAACCCATAATCTTCCGGAACCTCGGAGTTGGCAGGAAGCATTTGATGAAGCCTGGAGTGAAGTCTTTAGTCAGAGAGCAAAGGAGTAACATGCCCTCCACCACTGAACTACCTGACTACGCCGTAGTCGTTGTTTCCTACGACTCTGGACCGGAAGTGCAAACGTTTGTTCACTCTCTGGAAGCGGCGACTCACCCCCCCTGTTTCCTGGTCATCGTCGAGAACGCCACCGGATCACCTGAACCTCTCAAGACCGACCTCCCCGTTAGTTTTATTCACCTGGCTCACAACCCGGGGTATGGTTCTGCCATCAACGCAGGGGTAGCAGCCCTTCCCCTTGAGGTCGAATGGGTGCTTGTGTCCAATCCCGATGTTGTTCTGGACCCAGAGGCGCCGGAACGCCTGCTCCGAGTAGCGCTTGAGAATCCTCGAGCAGGAGCGTTGGGTCCAGCGCTGATTAACCCTGATGGCACGGTGTATCCGTCAGCCCGGGAGGTTCCCGGTATTGGGATTGGGGCGGGTCATGCGCTGCTCGGATGGATATGGAAAACAAACCCTTGGACGAAGGCCTATCGAGGTACCTACGAATCATTGGACCCCCGACCGTCAGGATGGCTGTCAGGAGCATGTGTATTTGTAAACCACATCGCCTTCACGAGTATTGGAGGATTTGACGAGAACTATTTCATGTTTATGGAAGACGTCGACCTCGGTTGGAGACTCGGACAAGCTGGTTACCGCAGTGTCTACGTGCCCTCGGCGCGAGCTCACCACACGGTGGGACATTCGACCTCTAAAGACAGATCCTCCATGGCAAGAGCTCATCACCAGAGTGCAAAAAGGTTTATTTCGCGGCAATACCCGGCTCCTTGGCACTGGCCGGTCCGCACAGTCGTGGAGGTCGGTCTCACGCTCCGACAATGGGTCGTTCGTGTAGCTCACAGCGCGAGACAAAGCAAAGCTCCCTAAGGAAGCTTTTTTGCGAGAACGCTGTCCCTCTGGGATTCGTGGAACGCAGTCAGCTTTGACGCAACGTCCGCATCCTGGAGTCCCAGGATGCGGAGGGCTAAGTAGGCAGCATTCTTTGCTCCCCCAATTGCGACGGTGGCAACTGGCACACCGGTGGGCATCTGCACTATTGAGAGCAAAGAATCCATTCCATCGAGGTGGGCGAGTGGCACCGGCACACCAATCACCGGCACCGTAGTCATCGATGCCACCATTCCTGGCAGGTGAGCAGCGCCACCCGCTCCCGCGATAATCACCGAAATTCCGCGGCTCTGAGCATCTTTGGCGAAAGTCGCCATCTTGTCGGGTGTGCGGTGTGCAGAGACAATATCTTTCTCCACGAGAACATCAAAGCTCTCCAGAACATCAGCCGCATCTTTCATCACAGGCCAATCGGAATCCGACCCCATGATGAGAGAAACTTTCGGCGACGTCATATCTTTATGCTAAACCGTCATGTGCAATCAAGGACACTGCTGATCTCGCAGCCTCAAGCAGTGGCTCGACCTCGTCCCCTACAACACTGACGTGTCCTGATTTTCTGCCGGGGCGAGCCGATTTGCCGTAATCGTGAACTTTGATTCCAGAATGGGAACCCGCGACGGCAGGAATTTTCTCATGATGGAGACCACCGAAAATGTTCACCATCACTCCTGCCTTCGCATTGAGTTCGGTGGAACCTAGAGGAATGTCAAGAACAGCCCGGAGGTGCTGCTCGAACTGTGATGTACGGGATAGTTCGGTAAAGACATGTCCGGAGTTATGAGGACGCATTGCCAATTCGTTGACCAGCACCTCTCCGTTCTCAAGCACAAACATTTCCACGGCGAGCACCCCCGTTACATCGAGGTGATCGGCGATAGCGGTAGCAACCTTGAGCGCTCGCTCAGAGGTTTCCCTACTCACCAAAGCAGGCGCGATTACTTCGGAACACACCCCTCCAACCTGACGTGTCGACACTGCCGGCCAGGCCGCGATCTCACCAGAGGGCGTCCGCGCCACGAGCTGGGCAAGTTCTGACACAAACGGAACCTTCTCCTCGAGGAGAATCGACCCGGTGGAGAACCAATCGGCCAACTCCTCAGGGCGATTGAATACCCTGACCCCTTTTCCGTCATAGCCTCCTCGGGGTGTCTTGGCCACCCAAGAATCCCCTCCCACTTCGCGACCAAAGTCCCGGATGTCATCGGCCGAGGTGGCGAGCTTCCATCGAGGCATAGGGGCGTCGATTCCCGAGAGCAGTTCTCTCATGACTCCTTTGTCTTGAGCTCCCAGCAACGCATGGGGACCCGGTCGAACAGATACACCCTCAGCCTGGAGCGCTTTCAGCACCTCAGCGGGGACATGCTCGTGGTCGAATGTCACAACATCAAGACCTTTGGCAAAGCCCAGAACCATTGATATATCGCGGAAGTCACCGATATGGCTGGCTCCAGCTCGAGCGGAGGAACCTTCTTCCTCGGCCAAAACACGGAGTTCGATACCCCACTCCACTGCGGGAGGAATCATCATGCGGGCGAGTTGACCTCCGCCAATGACTCCCACCTGCATGCTCACATGACCATCCTATGAGCGGGGAATATGAAAGACATCGCCTGCGTGAACGGTGAAGTAATCACCGTCGTCCGCTCTGACTCTCAATTCACCCCTAGGACCCAAGCCTTCTGCGGCGCCTTGTCGTTCTAACCCGTCATCTCCGACTGCCTGAATCCATTTGCCTAGCGTCCCCAGTGTGTGAGCGACATGATCAGACCAGAAGGCAAGCTGCCCCTCGGGTTCGCTGGAAAGTCCCGCCTTCATCATGTTATGGAGGGTGTCGCGCACAGGGCCCACTAAAGACTCGAGAGGATCCACAATCGCAACGCCCTCGATGACGAGGGAAGTGGCGTCAGGATCTGGAAGGCGATCAGCAGCGGAGAACACATTGATGCCTATTCCGACTATGAGAGAGCCACGAACTGTCTGTTCCACGAGTGTTCCCGAGAGTTTCCGTGGTCCTACAAGAACGTCATTAGGCCACTTCACTTGCGCAGCAGCGAGGCCGAGGTTTCTCAGCACACGAACAAGGGAGGATCCAGCAAGGAGAGGGACCCACGTAACCGGTACTTCTTCCGGCAAAGCTGGAAGCAGAATCGACATCGCGAGTGTGTCACCAGGTAGTGATGACCACACTCGCCCCCGCCTCCCTCTACCTTGGCTCTGATCAAACGTATAGACCACGCTCCACTCGGGAAGGGAATCCGCCTCGCGGAGCATCCAAGTGTTGGTGGACTCCACCGATTCGAGATGGAGGGGCGAGGGAAAGTGACCTTTCTCCATTAGGCGGGTGAGCCAGTTGCTTGCTTCCGCAGGACTCTCAACAAGCCTGTAACAGTGAGAAGCTTCCAAACACTCCACACGAGCGCATAGAGACCAGCGTGTCGGAGCCACCTCCATCGGTACAGAGGAGCAAAAGCATCTCCCAGCTCAACACCCGCTTTTCCTCGCACGATGGAGAACACTAACCAGGACGCGACAAGTCTCCGATGGAGGGGGGCGGACACGGGGGAAAAATCACACCACTCAGGCTTCATGTCGCGAACAGCTCGTTGAATATCGGTCAACTGATCTTCGCGCGCAACCATCAAGAGCCCGGCCCCAGGCTCTAGTGCGCGACCCAGATGGCTGATGTGGAAGTGGTCCGCGAAGTGAAGAAATTCGTCAGAAGCGACATCATCACGGTCGAGCTCCCCGTGAGAAAAGGCCTGGTATTTGCCTCTCACAGCGGCTGGGTCCATTCCCACATAGGACAGGTGAGCGCCAGGCTCTCCGTCAACAAGGGGATGCTTCAGCCGTCGAAGTCGGGGAACCCAATGCTTACCAAGGAGACCATTGCCCCACTTTCCCCACCATTGATGAGGTTGATATTCAATCCAGTTCGCCTTTCGCAGACACACCTGGGTGGGAATCGACATGATACCCACCGTGTCACCCATATTGATGAGTGTCCTCACCTGCTCTATGGAAGGAATTTCGTCGACATCAGAAAATAGGACCAAATCATCTTCATGGCGCTCACACACCGTCTCGAGGAAACTGTTGCGAACATAGGTCTCAACAGTCCATCGCTCAGGACCTGCAAGAACAACGTCAGGGATTTCTATCTTGACAACCTCAAAGTCATAGCCAAGGTCCCTGATTTCCTCGGCTCGTTGTGAGAAGAAGAGCTCCTTCTCGATACCGGAAAACGTTGTGCTTGACTCGGCAATGTAAAACTTGTCAACTACCGGTGAGAGATAATTGAGTCGGACAAGCACAAGCTCCCACTCATCGTTCGCAAGAACAGCATCGACAACCATGTCTCCTCAGTCCTCATCAAAGGACATCAGACGAACGTATTCCTGAATCATCGGCACAGTCCGTCGAAGCTCCTTGAAGCTGCCCGAAGCGACAAGCTTGCCATTGTCGATCACGTGAACGACATCTGCCTTTTGCACCGTCGACAATCTGTGGGCGATCACGATCACTGTCGTGTCCGAGCCAATTTTCCTGATGCTTTCGGAAATGCTGGCTTCTGCTTCCGCGTCCAAAGCACTCGTAGCTTCGTCCAACACAATGAGCTTGGGATTTGTGTAGAGCGCTCTCGCCAGACCTAATCTCTGAATCTGCCCTCCGCTGAGACTGTCAGAGTTCTTTCCAAGTCGGGTATGGACGCCCTCGGGTAACTCCGAAACCAGATCCGTGAGACGGGCCTTCTCCAACACGGCCGTCACGCGGTCGAAGTCAACTGACTCTGGGTCCTGCCCCAGGGCAATATTGTCCACCAACGTTCCCGACACGAGTCCCGGTCTCTGAGGAACGTAAGCCATGAGGCCGGGCTTTTGCTCACGAGTTGTCCTAGCGCTCACACCATCCACGAGAACCGAGCCAGACTCTGGCGAGTTCAACCCAAGGACTAGGTCCGCCAGGGTAGTTTTCCCCGCTCCAGAAGGCCCTACCAAGGCCACATAGGAGCCTGGCTCAATGGTGAAAGACACATCCCTCACTGCAGGCTGGGGCGCACCGGTGTGCGTAAAAGTGACGGAATCAAGTTCGACGGTTATTCCACCGTTACCCGAGATGCCGAAGTCCTCGGCACTCTTCGAGCTGTCCAAAACCGCCGAAATTTGTGATTGCGCGTGCCGAGACTTTGCCAAAATCTCTTGACTGATTTTTGCCTGCTCCATTTGGTTCTTGAGCGCCAGGACCGCGTTTTGCAGAGGCAAAAGAGCAGCCATCATGCGCACTCCACCTGCGAGAAAGACACCGGCTGTCACCAGTCCATCGGTGACTTCGCCTCTGGCCAGCTGCCATGCCACAAAAGCGAGCGCTCCGAGTGCGAGGGCGGTCTCCACGAAGTAGCGGGGGATAGCCATGAGGAATCGCATTTCAGCGTCACCGTAGGCATATGTGGTGCGCGCTTTCTGAAAGCGACTGAGGAAAAAGTGTTGCTTCATCAACACGGAGATTTCTTTGAAAGCTTCGAAGAGGTCGAGTGAAACTTGGGTGACATCCATGCCTCCCTCGGCAAAATCTTGGCCACTTTGTTGAATTCTCTGGTTGGACAAAAGCTGGAAGATGAGAATAACGATGATGAAGTAGACCGTGATGGCAACGGCCGCCAGAGGGTCCACGATCACGAAGAGTGTGAACATGAAAATCAACAACGATGTCTCGGTTACCAGCATCCCGGCGCTGCCCAAGACACCACTAAATGTGACATTTGTCGAGCCAGTGACGGCCCACTGGACTTCGGATCGGGAATACTGTCGCAACTCAGCCAAACCTCCGGTAAACAAATATTGGGCAATTTCTGTTGCGTTCTTAATCTCTATACCCGCGAGGAAGTAGGAGGTCAAGCGAATGAGAAAAACCGAGAGCGCCGCCTTGAGAAAAAAGAAAACAGCGATGAGTGCCATCACAGTAAGCAGCAATTGGGAACTACCGATATCAATAGTGATGCCAAAAAAACTCGCTTGAGGATTACCGGTGAAGCCGCTGGCCCCAGCAGCTCCCAACAACCCAACAGCAGCAACCCCTGCGATATCGAGGAAGTTCACGAAGATCCTGGTAAGGATCAAGAGGACGTAACCGACTCTCTGTCGGGGTGTCAGAAGAGCCAGTGAGCGCTTAACCGTTGTCAGCACAGGAGAGTTAACGCCCCTTCATCTCAAGGTACTGGGGGGTGTCAATCCAGTGTCCGCGAGCTTTGAGGGAGGCAATATCTGCTTCCACCATCAGAGGAACAAGTCCTAAACCGACAACGTGAGGGCTCCACCCTAAAGCTTTCTGCGCCCTCGAGGAATCGCCCACAAGGTCATCCACTTCTGCAGGTCTGGTGAGACTAGCGTCAAAGGCAACATAGTTTTTCCACTCCAGATTGAGCGAGCTAAATGTCGCTTCAACAAAATCTTGGACAGAGACGCTAGTCCCAGTTCCCAGCACATAGTCGTCCGGCGAATCTTGTTGGAGCATCAGCCACATCCCTTGCACGTACTCGGCTGCGTAGCCCCAGTCGCGCCTGGCATCGAGATTCCCAAGCTCCAATGTTGTTCTGAGCCCGAGAGAAATCTCGGCGGCGGCCTTGGTGATCTTCTTGGTCACGAATTTCTCGTCCCGCCTCGGCGACTCATGGTTGAAGAGAATTCCATTGACGATGAACATGCCATAGGACTCACGGTAGTTTCTGCTGATCCAGTGAGCGTAAACCTTCGCCACTCCATAGGGAGACCGCGGGTGAAATACCGATTCTTCAGACTGCGGTGGAGGGGTGGCCCCGAACATCTCCGAGCTGGACGCTTGATAATACTTTGCGTCCAGTCCAGCGATTCGTATGCCCTCAAGTAGCCTCAGTGCGCCCAACCCCGTGGTGTTGCCGGTGTACTCAGGTTCACCAAAACTCATCATGACGTGGGATTGAGCGGCAAGATTGTAGACCTCGTCTGGTTTCACTTCCGTGAGAAGCCTCACCATCCGGGCGCTATCGGAGAGGTCCCCGTAGTGGATGATGAGGTTCTCGTGGTCGAGCAAATGGCTAATTCGGCCAGTGTTAGGCAACGAGGAGCGACGGACTAGACCGTGTACCTCGTACCCGATGCCGAGCAAAAACTCAGCCAGGTAGCTTCCGTCTTGACCAGCTACACCCGTAATCAACGCTTTCTTCTGGACCACTACTTGCCGCCTTCACTTCTCTGGGCATCAAGTCCAGTGACCAGCGCGACGAGTGATGCAGCATCCACACCGTGGTGCGCCATCACCTCGTCAGGTTGGCCATTTGAAGGGATACCATCGACGCCAACTCGAATTACCCTGACCGACGGGTGACTCTGCAATGAATCCCGCAAAATCAAATCCTTTGCTCGCGCCGGGTTATGGTTCTCCAGAACAATCACTACTTCAAATTGTGCAAGCTCGGCCACAGCTTCATGACTGAGAGAGTGCGTGGTCCAGGGCATCGTATAAACAGCGGGGGACCCCGCACCCTCCGCCTCAAGTGCGTCTGCAGCAAGCTTGGCCTGGAGAGAGAGAAGCTGGCCAGAGGATACAAAGGCAACTCTTGCGCCTGGACGCCTTGTGACCAGTCCGCCGGGGGCCACCGATTGGTGGGCTGGACTCAAAGGTTCCGTGTTCCCCATCCGGAAATACACCGGGTCCGATTGTGAAAGTGCCCACTCAACAGAGGCCACCAACTCCTGCGCGCAGGATGGCTCCACAATGGTCATTCGCGGGACTGAGCCCATGAGCCCTACGTCGGTGACGGCTTGGTGGGAGAAACCAGGTGCGCTTGGCACTAGCCCGGCAAGGAAGCCGAAGTATAGGACGCGCGAATACTCGGTGGCGTTATTGAAAATCTGCTCTGCCGCCCGCATGGTGAGGAACGTGGAGAAACTATGAACAAGAGGAGTGGCGCCTGAGAGAGCCAGGGTACCTGCCATCGACACCATGTCTTGCTCGGCAATACCGGCCTGGACATAGCGCTCTGGATAGATATTCCTAGCGAGATGGGTCCCGGTGTCATAAGAGAGGTCCCCATCGAGAATGACAGCGTCTTTGTGCTTGTCCATCACCGAGGGCAACAACTCTTCCCACAGCGTCAGCATCGATGACGGTCTCGGTCGAGGATTTAGCCCATCGAATTCATTGCGCGTCGCGTCAAGAGCTCCCGGTGCGACAGGGCTCTTCCGGGACTCCACCCGAGACAGCAATTGATTCGCTGCATCGGCATACAGATCATCGGCAATCGCTCCCGAGTGAAACTTGTAATAGTTACCCTTTGGGTCAAAAGACTCCATCCAGGAGACACCAGAGCCCTTAACCGTGTTGGCATAGATAAAGCTAGGTCTTTCGTCTTCACGTGCTTGGGAAAACGCTTCCTCGATTGCGTAAGTGTCGTGTCCGTCGATTTCAAGGTACTGCCACCCCACGGCTTCCACACGCATGCGGATATCCCCCATCGGCAGGGTGGCATCTGTCCAAGTGTCCGATTGAATCCCGTTGGCATCGACTATCGCAATGACTTCAGAGAAACCATCGCGGGTTGCGCCTGGCATGGACTCCCAGATTTGTCCTTCGTTGAGTTCACCATCACCCAACATGACGATGACGGGAATCCGGGAGGCTGAATCGTTGAGCCTTTGGGCCTTGATGAAACCTTTTGCTTTAGAAATTCCCATCCCCAAAGAGCCAGTGTTAGTGGGAACTCCAGGGGTAATGGTTTCGGGGTGTCCGGGTAGCCCCCCCAGTCGACGCAGACTCATCAAATCGCTATCCACAAGCTGGCCACACAAATGCATCGTCGCGTAAAGGGCGGGGGCGTCGTGCCCTTTGGAACTAAAGAAGATGCCGTTTTCGGTGTGCTTGTCTGTCAGAAAGGAATCTCCCGCAAGAAATCTCTTGGCGCTCACCATGATGTCCAACGAACTGAGGCTTGTTCCAATGTGACCACTACCTGCCGCTTGGATGGCCGAGAGGGCATTGAGTCGACAGGCGTCCGCCAAGACGGCGACATCGTGGGACTGTGACCAGAGCGATGTCAACTGCTCTGAGCTCCAGATCATGAGCTCTTTGCCCGAAGGAGCAATCACGGTGGTGGGAGCTGTCATGACTGTCTTCTCTCTGGTGTCGGAATTACTCCGGGGTTGGTCATCACAAGGGTCTCGATAACCATCCAGTCCAGTTCCGAATTCACGTCAAAACCTTCATACCCCGGTAATTCCAGCGCCATCACTCTATCTCCCGAGATGGAGTGGGTGCGCTTCACCGCGTCGGATCGAACAATCTCGAGGGCTGAGCTTTGCATGAACAGCTTCTCCAGATCTTGGGTAGGCCCGTTGTACGATCCCCCTTGATCGAGGTAGGTTGTCGCTTCCCCATGGTCATCCACGCGCCACATCTTGCCGGGATGCTCTGTCACGGGCCTCAGAGCGCGAATTGAGTCAGCCCAGTCTGTTCGTCGCAGAGACTCAAGAGCCCGAGCAATACTTGCTCCCCTGCGCAAAGGATTCGGGGGTCGCAACAGGACAACAAACTCCACATCTTTGTCCACCCACTCATCAAGCGCATGTTCAACAAATCCGATGTCGTGAGCAGCATCGTGAGCTAGGTCAGCGGGCCGTAACCCTGGAACCTCAGCACCATACGATACGGCGATGCTTGCGATTTCCGATGAATCAGTCGAGCAGATAATGCGATCACAGACACCAGATTCCTGAGCCGCGGCAATGCTGTAAGAAAGAAGGGGGTGGCCTAGCAGATCACGAATGTTCTTCCCAGGAACCCTCTTGCTTCCCCCACGTGCAGGAATCAGCGCAACAACCGACCCCATCGGTTATGCCCCAAAGAAGGTTGAGACCACCTGGACATCGGAATAGGCGTCAATGGCCTCGACCCCAGCGTCTCGGCTGCCATTTCCCGAATGCTTAACCCCTCCGAAGGGGTAGTTGACCTCAGATCCATGGGTGGGTCCGTTGATGTTTATTACCCCAGCCTGGATTCGAGACACCATCCGCTCAGCTTGGACAATGTCCCTACTCCACACGGCAGCGGTCAAACCAAACTCGGTCGCATTAGCAATATCAACAGCATCATCGTCAGTGTCAAAACTGTAGACACGCATTACCGGGCCGAAAACCTCTGTATGCCCCGTGTCGCTGAAAGGATCTAAACCGGTCACCAGTGCTGGATGCACGAGCGCTTCAGACTCTCCTGTCAGAACACCAAGCCTCGTGACTGATGCTCCCTCAACAACACAACTATCAAGGTAGGTTTCATAGGCTCGGGCTGCGGATGCGTCAATCAGGGTGCCAATGGTCGCGTCATCGGAGGCTCCGACTTTTAGCTTCTGAGAGTGCTCATAAACATAAGCAAGGAACTGGTCCACCACAGACGAGTGAACAATAACACGACTGGCAGACGCACACCGTTGTCCCGCATTAGAAAAAGCGGAGTCCATAGCGGTCTTGGCTGCATTCTCCACATCGGCATCACCGCGAACAACGAGCGGGTTTGACCCGCCCAGCTCAATGACGGTCTTGGCCAGCGTGTGAGCCGCAGCCTCCAAAACCTTCACTCCTGTCGGGTGCGAGCCGGTGAAACTAACCAGATCAGCACCCGCTTCGATGAGTCCGCTCGCTGCCTCTGCCTCACCGTGAACAACCTGGAGTACCTCGAGGGGAATACCCGCCTGATGCAGAATCCCGACAAAAGCGTCGGCACTGCCGGGCGTGTGGGGAGAGGGCTTGACAACAACAGTGTTCCCGGCCATCAAGGCCGGGAATATCTTCCAGGCAAAGTTCGGAATGGGGGCGTTGTAGGTGATGATCAATGCGGCCACACCCAGGGGCACACGTTGCAGCCTCGTTTGACGCAGAGGAATCGCACTCGGTAGGAGCTTTCCGTAGGGAAAACGCCCATGAGCTGCCAACATGTAGCCCATTTCGATAGCTCCACCAATTTCGCCTTCAGAATCGGGGAGCGGCTTACCCGTCTCCTGGCGAACCAGCATGGCGAGGTCGGACTTGTGGTCCTCCAAAAGCTTGGCGGCAGTTCGAATCAGTCGACCACGCGACTCGACTGTCGTCGTTTTCCAGGTCTGGAAGGCTTCCCGCGCTAATGCGACTGCATGGAAGGCGTCTTCTTTGCTGGCGAGCGAATACTCTCCCAAGGTCTCCCCCGTGAGGGGGGAAACTTTGGCAAAAGTCTTTCTGGCTACCACGAGGTAAATCCTCCATCAACGACCATGTTGTGAGAGGTCATCGATGCCGAATCTGACGACAACAAGTACACCAGTGATCCCGAAAGCTCTTCTTTGGAAATCATGTGCCCTTGGGGCACATGATTCTCGAACTTCGAGACGAAGTCCGTGTCTTGGCCCGCAGCAACTCCGCCCAATGTCAGCATGTTCACCCTGATGCCTGCAGGAGCGAGATGGGTTCCATATTGTTTAGTGAGCGCCAGCAAAGCAGCCTTCGAGGCGCCATACGCGGGATGTTTGATGGAGCCAGCCCCCTCAAAGTAGTGGGAATACAGAGCTGGCTTCGGAGACACAATCCCATACAGAGAACCAAGGGTCACCACTGAGCTAGGAGAAGCCAGGTGCGGAATCATCTGGTTCAGAAAATTGACTACCCCGAACACGTTCACCTGGAAGACCCTGCTCCACTCCTCAGTGGAATACTCCGTGAGGGACTGCTTTCCGGTTCCAGGGAGTGAATCGATTCCTGCACTGAGCACCATTCCCTGAATCTTTGAGCCACCAAGGGCCTCGACGACGGAATCAAAAGCATTCAGTGAAGAGTCCGTGATGTCACATTCCACCAAGCGCAGACGGGACGTGTTTTCCAGGAGAGCCGCGAGGTCCGCATCAGTGTCTACACCCAGACCACACGCAATAACGCGTGCACCCTCATCCAGTGCGGTAGAGACCCACAGGGGACCAAGATTCCCAGCCGCTCCTAGGATGACGACTGTTGTGTCGGCAAGCCGACTACCCAATCGCAACGTCACTTTCCGAGATGGGCTGACCTTGAGTGAGCGCTGCGCTCAAAGCTTTCCCCACAATGCGATCTGCCGCTGACGGGGGAAGACCGGTTCCTGGAGCACGATAGTCCAAATCCTCCATGGAGAGAACATGGCCGGCGGGCATATCGTGTTTTGCGACAATCATTTTCGCCAGCTTTTTGAGGGGAGCTTCCTCGCTGGCGTAAGGACGCTTAACGCCATCACCAATTGCTTTGGCGGCGCGGTGAAGGTCCCTAATCATTTTCCGCAAGCCATCCGGTTCAAGAGAGAACGCGTGGTCGGTACCACGCATGGCACGGTTCAGAGTGAAGTGTTTTTCGATGACGCGAGCACCCAAGACATACGCGACCAGTGCCATGGCGATCCCGCTGTCATGACCGGAGTATCCAATGGTCACATCGGGATAGCGCTCGCGGAACGTCTCGATTACGGAGAGGTTCAGTTCGTCAAACTTGGGAGGATATCCCGCAGTGCACTGCATGACAGTGAGAGGTGCACCTTCAGCAAGGACAGTCTCGACAGCGCGATCAACGTCCTCAATTGTTCCTCCGCCGGTGCTGATAATCATCGGCTTCTGGTGTGAGGCCACATATTTGAGAAGGGGAAGAGTCTTGAGGTCAGAGCTCGACATTTTGAACAATGGGACATCGAGGTCAGCGAGGAAGTCAACGCTCGGGAAATCCCACGGGGTAGCAAAGAACACCACGTTGTTGCGTTTTGCTTCCTCGATGCACTCGAGATACTCATCTTTGCCAAATTCAAGCGCTTCACGGTGGGCACCATATGTGGGGCCGAACGCGTTTTCGCTCGCGTAGGGAGCGTCGAATGCTTCCTTAGTAAACAAAGCTTTGTTGTCGCGTTTCTGGAACTTGACAGCGCTCGCTCCCGCGAAAGCTGCCGCCCTAATCATTTGCTTGGCAATTTCAACGTCGCCTTGGTGGTTATTGCCGATCTCGGCAATAACAAAAGGGAGGCTCTCGTCGGTGATGACGGTGTCTCCGACAGCAAATCGGCGCGGAGAGGAAGAGTTCTCTGACATGCCCTCGAGCCTACTGCTTATCGTCAAGCTCGAGTGGTGGCAGCGCGCCCGTTTCGCCAGTCCTGCGCGATTCCAGAACCAGACGAAAGTAGCGCACAAACCGCATTACAAAATCAACCGGGTGGCGGATGGGATAAGTGACTCTGAGCCAGAAGAACAACCGAGTTTCGACTTTATCTCGGTAGTGATTCACTTCAACTTTGGCGGGATGACGCAAGGGGAATTCAATAGATTTCTTGGGGCTTTGGAGGGTGAGGCTCTCAAACTTCGTGTGGGTGGAACCTTCACCAAAACCGATGTTGGTGACAAGGTTCTCTTCAGGGACGACGCTCAGGTACCCGCGTTCCTGACAGTGAACAGAAAACGGAATATCCCACGCATCAAGGTTCTTTGCGTTCTTGAGCATCCGACCAAAACTCATGCGCCAAGCGAGGCTGGGAATTCGCGAAAGGATTACTCGCTGCTCTTCTTTGGTCCAAGAATCTTTCAACCCATGCTCGCCACCAAAACCGTCCCAGACTCGTTTCCAGGTAGCCCAGCCCCACGTGTGTCCTGTTCCGGAAAAAGTGTACGAGTCCTCTGAAACTCGAGTTCCCTTGAGATGGTTGTTGCCACTTATCACCGATATTCGCTCGTCATCCCGATACCGCTCCAAGAGCTCGGCACAGAAAGGGAAAAATGACGGATCAGGGAGGCAATCGTCTTCCAGGATGATTGTTTCGTTGACGTGGGAGAAGACCCAATCAAGACCACTCGCAACTCGTCGTCTAGCTCCCATGTTCTTTGCTGCAAAATTAGTGTGGACATCGCATGTCCAGTCAATACTCTCGACAATTCCGCGCCCTCTATCCACAACGAGGCTCTCGCCGTCTTTGTGAGCCCGAGGCCCATCACCAATAATGAACAACGTGCGGGGCTGAACTTTCCTAATCTCCTCAAACACCGCTGCTGCTTTGTCCGGACGGTTAAAAACGATGAAGGTCACTGGTGTATCAAACGCCATAGGTGAACCCTACTTTGTTCGCCTCAGCGACTAGGCGCCACCTCGCCACACCACCCGGGTAGGTTCCAATTATCGATAGCGTTAGCGAGTGACAAAGCGCGTGGCTCATCTCAGTTTCTCCTCAGCCGGTGGAGCCGGCGTGGTTGCGACACGGCTGGCCAACGCGCAACGCCTCCGCGGGTGGGATGCCGCCCTCCACACTGCATCGTCCTCAGATATAGCGTCCGAGCCATTCGCACACCCAGCCCTCACCATCTCAGCCGCTGTGGATGAGTACGTCATCAAGAAGTCTGGATTCCCTTCTCTTTTCTCCGAAATTCGCGAGAGAAACGCAGTCCTGGACGCAACGGGACTCTCTGCCGACGTTTTCCACCTTCACTGGGTCAGCGGAACCCTCGATCTTGCGAAAGCAAGCTTCCTTAAGAACTCGCCCGTTATCTGGACTCTTCATGACATGAACCCCTTCACCGGGGGATGTCACCACTCCTTTGGGTGCGAGGGGTTTACTGCCTCTTGCGAAGAGTGCCCGGCTGTGCGGTCTTTCGCAACAAGACTCCCTCCCGCAAGGCTGAGCCAGAAGATCGATGACTACTCGACATGGAGGAAGCTTCGGGTTGTTACCCCGAGTGCATGGCTCGCCCAGGAGGCCGCTCGAAGCTCGGCCTTCCACGAGACACCCATGACAGTAATCCCAAACCCCATTGATCCGCTTTTTTTCCAAACCTCCCCCAATTCCTCGGGAATCGAAATGTCTATTCCAGAAGACAACACTGTTGTGATGTGTGTCGCAGCAAATCTCGACGATCCGATCAAGAACGTGAAAGGGGCACTCAGGGTTTTCGAGGCTGCCAGGCAGCGCGACTCCAGCCTGTCCCTGGTTCTTGTGGGGAGTGGGGGTGCGGCCTACAACGGCGTTCCCGGGGTAATTCTCGCCGGTTCGCTCACGACACAGGAGCTCATTCCTCTTCTTGATCGTGCAGATGCCCTCCTCATTACCTCTCTTGCGGAAAACGCTCCATCGGTGGCCTTTGAGGCCGCGAGTCGCGGAGTGGTACCCATCGTGAGCTCCGGAGGTGGTTTGCCCGAAATCGTCAGCACTCTTGGGTTTGGGGTTGTGTGTGAGACTGACAGAGATTGGCACGCCGCGCTGAGTCCCGAGGGGCTTCGGGCCAAGTCGTCAAAGCGCGCGCGGGCACAGCTCAAGAAACGGGCTCGAGATCTGGTAGAACCGGGGACCATCGCCCGTCGATATATCGAGCTCTATGATGCAGAACTATGAAAACGTTGGTGGTTTATTCGAGAAGCAGCACCCAGCGCCCCCGCTCGGTCGCGGCATCCCTGGCGCAATGGCTGATAACCCAGGGACACGAGGTTACGCTTCTCGATGTCAGCGATTTCTCATACGCTAACCAAGACCTGCCGCCGCGGTGGTTTGCGCGAGCGCTGGGCCATGATGTCTATCCCCACGCTTTTCGTCGAGCGCTTCGAACAATGGGGGTCCAGTACTACATGCTTCCGTTCAGTGGAAAAAAGCAACGAGAACTCCCAAAACGGGTTGGGTCAGAGCTTGACGATGCGATTCTGTCAGATCTCGCTACCTATCTACGTTCGGACGAGGTGGATACCACACGCGGGTACCCGAAATGGGTGTCGAACAAGATGAAAAAGAAAGCGACCGAACTCTACTTTTCTCTAATGGCGCTTCTCGACAAAGAAGCATTCGACTTGGTCTACATACCTAATGGTCGAGTTCCAGAGCAGCGGCTAGCAATCGAAGCCTGCAAGAGCAGAGGTGTCTCTGTCCAATATTTCGAGATCGGGCGCGCGCGTCCTTTCGCTTTTTATGCTGGGAAGACTCAAGTTCACGACCGTGAGGGAACTCAAGAAGAACTGCCTTTGGTTCTCGAGGGCATGAGTAGTACTGAAGTAGCGGCGCTAGCCGACCGATGGTTAGAGGAGCGCACCTCGTCCGGGTCAGTGCTCAATATTTTCTCTGCAGGATGGGTCGAGAGAAAGAAACTTCTCCCAGCAGAAGAGATTCGAGCTGTTTTTTTCAGCTCCTCGATTGATGAACTCTCTTCATACGGAGCCAAGTGGAGAGTTGAAACCTGGACCAATCAATACCACGCTTTTGGCGAAATTCTTGCTGTCTTGAGGAAAATGGGGGTGCGGTCAACTCTTCGAATTCACCCAAATTTGGCAAACAAGAGCCGTCAATACTTTCGCAAAGAGGTCATGCAAATTTTAGATTTGCAGAGCCGGTTCCCCGAGCTCACAGTCCATTGGCACAACGAGCCCATCAATTCATACGGCTTGATAGAAGAATCTGATTTTGTCTTTGTAGGGCGCTCGACTCTAGGGCACGAAGCATCTTTGATGGGGAAATGTGTCTGGGTGACTGCTGCTGCCAGATATGACAAAATAGCTGATGTCCGCCAACTTCATGACCCTTCCCAAGTGACTTCTGAAAACATCCAACTTTGGGCGACAAACCCTGAGGGCGCCAGGCGTTTTGCTGCATACTGGACAGTGCAGGACCATCCCTTCACCTGGAATGAAGATTCCTGGTCTACTTGGGATTCCTTTCGACCACCCCCAAAACTCCGATTAGGGCAGTTGCTGATAAAGAACCCTGTGGCACACAAAATGCACATGATACGACTCGAGATTGGAAGGAGTATGAACAAGCGATTTCGGCCACCAAATGGCCAAGGATATTGAAGTGAATCGAATCTCTAGGTGTTATTTGCTAAGGTCCGGAATGAATCAACTTGGTAGGGCACTTCTCTTGCTTATTCTCGGCCTCGGATTAGGTTGGGTTGTCACCATCCGGGTCCCGACGGGTATTTGGATTGGTAGCTACACCCTCAACGCCTATCTGACCGGAGTCGCGGCGCTCGCAGCTGGGTTGCTGTCGTTGCTGACCTTCGTTCTCCTCGTGAGAAAAAGGCTCCCTGTCGACAAAGCTTTCAAGGACCTACCGAATTCCCTCAAGGTCGCGTCACTTTCGGGCCTCCCGCTTCTCGCATATTCCCTCATTTCTCTGGCGATGAACTTTCGAATTGAAGGCTTTCAAAACACTCTGGTCTGGGCGGCCTTTGCGCTCACCCTTTTTGCCCTGCCCTACTGGATAGGCCCTGAAGATTCTCGTCGAGCAGGCTCCATTCTTCGGATTGTCGTCATTACGGTTCCCATGACGAAAATTGTCATCTTCTATGCGGGTGTGGACTTCTATGGGGAAGCCAGCTATGCACTTGTTGCCGTCATTCTGTTGGCCTTTGCAGTCTCACAAAGCCCGCGTTTGTGGTTCGAATATCTCACGCCCTGGCTTCTGCTGTATTCAGTCTTGTTGTGTGATGTGAGAACTGCTGCTGTGGTTGCAGCGCTCCTGGTGATTGTGAGCGTGTGGCAATGGCCAATTCCTAACCTCGCCAGAACTGCCCTGACCTTCGCTGTCTCCGCAGTCTCGGGAGCGTTGGTCTGGCTCTTTATCGGTGAGCGGTTTCTGAACCCTGGCGACTCGGGACTAGCACAATTCGTCGGAGACGACAGCATCTTGGCGGTAATCGGAACGACAAACCGTGGGGCAGCCTGGGCATACATCCTGGAGAACTTGCCCGAAGGAACTAACTGGTGGGGTCAGGGAGCCGGTCATTCAAGCTTCCTCGCGGACGAACTTCTCGGCATTCACCATCCCCATAATGAGTACCTTCGTATTTTCTTTGACTTTGGTTGGGTGGGTTTGACTGTTTTCCTTCTCGGGAGCCTCGCGATGTTCCTCGGGTCCTTCATCAACTGGAGAAAAACCAAGACTGAGCTTGCCCTCTCCAGTGTTCTCTCCATTGTCGTCATTGCATTGATGGCTGTCACCGACAACCCCATCGTGTTCATATACGTCATGCTTCCCGTCGCGATTCTGCTGGCTACCGGGTTAGTAGCCAGGGAAGACGATGCTTCTGTGACCGGGAATTCCCCCCGCGACGGTAAGTAATGTGCCTAGTGATCTCCAGATTCTGTTGTGGGTGATTCACAAATGCAACGCTGGTGGGTCGGCTTAGACTAAGGAACTATGGCGACAACGGAACCTCCTCCCGAGATAGCAACGACTCAGGCTCGTATTGAGGACCTCAAGAAGCGCTACCACGAGGCAGTCACTGCGAGTGGGGAAACTGCTGTTGAGAAGCAGCACGCTAAAGGCAAACTCACAGCGCGAGAGAGAATTGCTCTGCTGCTCGATCCCGGCTCTTTTGTGGAGATTGATGAATTCGTTCGCCATCGAACTATCGCCTTTGGAATGGACAAGAACCGGCCCTACGGAGATTCGGTCGTCACCGGAACAGGAACAATTCACGGACGACCGGTTGCAGTATTCAGCCAAGACTTCACTATTTTTGGCGGTTCTTTAGGTGAGGCGGCCGGAGACAAAATCATCAAGATTATGAGCCTGGCACTTCGCACCAGAGTTCCCATCATCGGTATTTTGGATTCCGGTGGCGCGCGAATTCAAGAGGGCGTCGTGGCGCTGGGAAAGTATGGAGAAATTTTCCGCCTAAATACACAGGCCTCAGGAGTTATCCCCCAAATTTCCATTGTCTGTGGTCCCGCCGCAGGAGGAGCGGTCTACTCGCCGGCCCTCACTGACTTCGTAATAATGGTCGACAAAACCAGTCAAATGTTCGTCACCGGACCCGATGTCATCAAAGCCGTGACGGGCGAGGACGTTTCCATGGAAGACCTTGGTGGTGGTCTGACCCACAACACAGTCTCCGGTGTTTCTCACTTTCTCGCCTCCGATGAAGAAGACGCTTTCGACTACGCCAGAGTTTTGCTCTCATACCTGCCACAAAACAACACAGCGGAGACTCCCCTCTACCACTCAGAGGCAGAACTCGAGATTACGGATAGGGATAGGACTCTCGATTCCGTAATTCCTGACAGCTCCAACCAGCCCTATGACGTCATCACCATCATCGAAAAGGTCATGGACTCGCACTCTTTTCTCGAGGTCCAACCCCTCTTTGCTCCCAACATTGTGATTGGGTTTGCCCGAATTGCCGGACGACCGGTCGGTGTCGTCGCGAATCAGCCTCAAGCCCTTGCGGGAACGCTCAACATCGATGCGGGCGAAAAAGCCGCTCGATTCGTTCGCTTTTGCGACTCTTTTGGATTGCCCATCATCACTCTCGTGGACGTTCCAGGCTACCTACCGGGCACTGACCAAGAGTGGACGGGAGTCATTCGGAGAGGCGCAAAGCTTCTCTATGCCTACGCAGAGGCCACAGTGCCGCTTGTCACGGTGATTACTCGCAAGGCCTATGGGGGTGCCTACATCGTGATGGGATCGAAACAACTCGGTGCCGACCTCAACTTCGCATGGCCAACTGCCGAAATAGCTGTCATGGGAGGTCAAGCAGCGGTGAACATCCTCTACCGCTCCGAGATCAAAGCAGCCGAGGACAAAGGGGATGACGTGAAACAGGTGAGAGAGAAACTTGCGAGCGAATACACCTACAGCGTTGCGTCGCCATTTTTAGCGGCGGAACGGGGAGAACTCGATGGCGTTATTGAGCCAGCCGCTACCAGAAGCACCCTAATCCGTGCGCTTCGAGCCTTGAAGACGAAGACCGTTTCTAGTCCGCATCGCAAACATGGAAATATTCCGCTCTAGGCCCAAGGACGCACCGTTGCCGAAAATCACAAAACTTCTCATCGCCAATAGAGGCGAGATAGCCGTCCGAATTATTCGGGCAGCCAAAGATGCGGGAATTTCAACCGTCGCGGTGTACGCCGACCAAGACCGGAACGCACGTCACACCCGACTTGCTCATGAGGCATACGCGCTGAACGGGAATACTTCAGCTGACACCTATTTGGTCCAGGAGAAAATACTCGCAATTGCGAAACGAACAAACGCCAATGCGATTCATCCTGGGTATGGTTTCTTGGCAGAAAATGCAAGCTTCGCTCAAGCGGTTATCGATGCTGGACTCATCTGGATTGGGCCAAGCCCGGAGGCCATCGACGCTTTAGGCGATAAAGTCTCAGCGCGTCAGATTGCGCTCTCTGTTGGGGCTCCACTCGCCCCGGGCACCGATGGCCCGGTTGATTCCGCCGAAGAAGTCATAGCGTTTGCTACACGACATGGACTTCCTGTTGCCATAAAAGCTGCTTTCGGAGGCGGTGGGCGTGGACTCAAGGTCGCGCGGACTCTTGAAGAGATACCGGACCTATTCGAGTCCGCCACGAGAGAGGCTGTGGCAGCGTTTGGCCGGGGTGAGTGCTTTGTGGAGAAGTTTTTAGAACGACCTCGACACGTTGAGACTCAATGTCTCGCCGATCACTCGGGAAAAGTAGTGGTTATCTCGACGAGAGATTGCTCGTTGCAAAGGCGCCACCAAAAGCTTGTAGAAGAGGCTCCTGCTCCTTTCCTCAACAAGGATCAGGAGAAAGCTCTCTACGACGCCTCAAAAGCGATTCTGAAGGAGGCGAAATATACAGGGGCTGGGACCTGTGAGTTCCTCATCGGCCAGGATGGCACCATCTCTTTCCTAGAGGTCAATACTCGTCTCCAAGTTGAACACCCGGTCTCAGAAGAAGTAACAGGCATTGACCTTGTGAGGGAGCAATTCAGAATCGCAGAGGGCGAGAGGCTTGAGTACGACGACCCAGAACCCCAGGGTCACTCAATTGAGTTCCGCATCAACGGGGAAGATCCGGGTAATGGATTCTTCCCCATGCCAGGGCCCGTGCACACTCTTCGGTTACCTGGGGGACCTGGCATTCGTGTGGATTCCGGTGTGACCACAGGTGATTTAATTACCGGGGCCTTTGACTCATTGCTGGCCAAGCTGATAGTGACCGGCAAAACTCGTAACGACGCAATTGAGCGGGCTCGGAGGGCGCTTAAGGAGTTCGAGGTTGCAGGGCTTCCTACTGTGCTGCCGTTCCATCGAGCGGTGCTCGAAGAAAACGATTTTGTTGCCAAGACCGCAAGGAACTTCAAGGTTCACACGACCTGGATCGAAAACGATTTTTCCAAGGACCTCGATACCTGGAGCGGCTCGGTTCAAGAGGCAGAGCTGGAAGAAGAACATTACCGAACCGTTGTAGTCGAAGTGGAGGGCCGGCGCCTCAAAGCGGGTGTCCCAGCCAGTATTTTTTCCACTAGTGGCGATACTGCTCGCCGAGCCAAGGCGCCAAAGCGAAAGGTTTCACCGAGTTCCTTCGGGTCGGATCACTCAGGGACAGTTACTTCGCCCATGCAAGCTACGGTGGTCAAAGTTGCCGTGTCGGCTGGAAGCTCGGTAATGGCCGGAGATCTACTCTTGGTTTTGGAAGCCATGAAGATGGAGCAACCCGTGGTTGCGGGTCGGGATGGTGAGGTTAGAGAAATCCTCGTGTCAGTTGGGGACTCGGTGGCAGCAGGTAGTCCGCTTGCTTCCATAATCGCTGCAAGCACGAATTCCCGCTAGTTCCCTTGACTCCTCATCAAATCGTTTCTGCAAGACAGAGAAGCACTCCTCAGATTTCTTGCATAATCCCGGTTCGAAATAGAGAAAACTCGATTGGAGAGTCAATCGCGAGTATCCTTCGACAGACTTTCCGGGACTTCGAGTTGGTTATTGTGGACGATGGCTCAATGAGCTCACGCGAAACCACAACATAATGGTCGGCCTGGGCAATAAGCCTCCTCATTATGCTCTCGCGTATCCTCCCGGACAGACCAAGCCCAGGAGGCCTCTGCAAGATACTCTCGACCCTCACTACGTGCATAGCTCTCCCCCCAGTAATTAAGTTGGCCAGAGATACGGCTGCACTCACGTGCGGCAATGAACTTACTATCACGCTTGGTTTCTTTCGAAGCAGAACACCCAAAATTCCAGGAACTGAGAAAATCGTCCTCTTCGCCCTCTGGAACGTCAACGCCGGTTGAGGGAAGTCGTCTAGCGCGGACGAGGGAGCACCCTCGGCAAGCAGAATTACGAGATTGACCTTCCACGTCGATGTGCTTGACGAAAAATACTTTGCAATCCCAACCATGACCTCTTCGGCACCACCTCGCGCGGAGAGTCCGGTCAGGAATGTTACCTGCATACAAGCACGATATACCCAAGAAAAAACCCTTTAGTTCAAGGTTCAGTAGGCTAGAAGGCCTGGATTATTGAGAAGATATAGACGACGGCTTCTAGCTCTCGTGGAGAGCATCCCGATGGTTGAGACATATCGAAATCAACAAGTTGGGGTCGACAATGCTCGGGTCACCAAGCCAAGGAGGAAACGTGGCGATTCCTGAAAACGCTTACTTGAATCAGCAGTCGATCACGCTCGTGCATCAGTTTTTCCGTTTTCCCGAGGAACCCGGGATTCAACGTCCTTTCCGGATTGCAACCGCCCTATCAGGACTTGACTGGAACGTCAGGGTCATCTCCAGCCTCCCTCCTTCGGCAAATCTTTCGCGACAAAACGCGAGAGCTGTTGAGAGCTCTCAGATGCTTTCTGTGACTCGGTTTCCCCACCGCTACAGTCAAGAGATGGGCGAATGGTCGAGAATTTGGTCCTATCTTGGCTTCGGTTTGAGGACAATTATGCAAGCTCTCGCAAACCCAACCGATGTTGTCTACGCAAGTAGTGGACCATTGTCTGTGATTTTCCCTGCGATCGCTATGAAATTAGTTAAAAAGACCAAGGTAATTCTCGAGATTCGGGACGAATGGCCCCGAGTCGCAATTGCCCTGGGCTTTTTGAAGAACCCAATTGCCCGTTTTCTCGCTTCACTACTCGAGAAAGTGAGTCTGAATATTGCCGACACGATAATCGTTGCTTCGCCGGATATGGTTACGAGGACACGGGAGAAACTTTTCCAAAGTAAGCCGATCCATGTTGTGACGAATATTGCAGATTCCTCTGCACATCAGCCAAGCCTCCCGGTGAATTTGGATCTCTTGTTGCCAGAGAAATTCTTGATCTATGCTGGCTCATTTGGTAGGTCGAACGGCACGGAATACCTCTTAGAAATAGCTTCTCGTCTCCGCGATGTGTCGTCGGATCTCGCGGTAGTAGCCGTCGGGGAAGGTCAATACTGGCAAGAAACCAAATCTAGGGCCCAGAAATCCGGGCTACTTGGGAAAAGCTACTTTCAGTTCGGTTCTCTGCCAGCAGATGTCCGTTCGCAGCTTATTCAGCAGTCAAGGGGATGCTTGTCTACATTCGCACCCGTCGAAGAACTTTCCGCGAATAGTGCAAACAAGTTTTTCGACGCGCTGGCTGCCGGAAAACCAGTTGTGATCAACTACAACGGTTGGCAAGCCAAAATTGTTAAGGAATGGAAAATTGGACTTGTACTTCCAAGCGATCCCGGACAGATTGACCCTGAAAAAATCGTGTCGTACTTTGATGATTCGGCGGGTTTGGAAACTGCGGCGACCAATTCCAAGGCTCTTGGTGAACAGTTCTTTTCGATTCCAGTGGTATCCGACCACCTGAACATGATACTGACCCAATTGGTAGGTCAAACTAATCAGACCAGCTGGAACAATCCATGTGATCACATTATGTGCCACCTTGCGACCGGCTGAGTTCAAAACTTCCTAGGTCGCTAGCCACTTGGTGTTTCTACCCCACCGCTGAGTCCTACCCAACTTTGACAAGTCTCAGTCTGGCCAATTTGTCAGACGAGTCGTTTTCCACTTTCTGCGGAATTAGGAAAAAATCCGTTACCTGACTTTTCAAGCCGTCAACGGAATAGATTCCAAAGGGTGTCACTCTCTGCAACTCAACGAGAGAATCCCACAATGAATCCTCATTGCTTGGATTCAACACCTGGTTCCACTCGATTTGCACGAGTGCCCCTGCCGCCAGTATGCGCGACATGAAGTGCAGAAGATAAGACTCAGAGCCTTCGATATCAATTTTACAAAAAGCGACCCGACCATACAGTTCCTCCTCGGTGCGGCAATCGGAAACCTGCAAAATTGCCCGGCTGAGCCTATCTGCCTCAAGAAGCAACGCGAAATCGGTCGGACTTTGCGAGATATCTCCTGAGAAAACGGACTTCTGCGCTACTCCCTGAGTGGACAGAAGACCGGTATTTGATTCGGAATCGCTCCTGTTGCCTTGTACTGCGGGAACAGCCAACGAGGTAACCACAGATTGATCCCCAACCCCAACCGGAAGAATCGCAACGCGATTACTAAATCGAAAGTGATGCACCAATTGACTCACGTTTCCAAGATGAGGTTCCAACATAAAAATTCTTCGGTCCGACCCAAAGGTCTCGAGGAAAAGGAGACCGGAGTATCCAATATTTGCTCCAAAATCGAAGACGAGGTCCTTCTTTGCATTGGGCATGAGTCGTGAAAGTCCCGAGTACCACACCAAGGAGTCAGCACTGAGCGTTCTCGCGGCCGCAACCAATTGCCGGGGGGAGTCAGATCTAAACGTAGTTTTGCGTCCCGTTGAATCTCGATATCTGAACGCATACTTTCCGAAGGCCCGATGAGCCCAAGACAGGCCTCCTCCTAAGAGCAGTAACCTGACATACTTCCCAATATTCATGTTTGACTTTCCCTAACGACCTCAACTCCAAAACATAATATTTTCATGAAAACACCCGTGACTCATGCGACCAAAAGCGCAACAAGTTAGGGGACCATCTACAGTCCTGATTCCTCCGAGGTCCGCCACGAAAGTTTGAGACGCAAACTAGCGAAGACGATTGTCCATCATACCTTTCAAAAAACCAGAGATCCTCCTGGGGAGAATGCTACCTCCTAGGCACCTCGGAGGTACCTAATTTCATAAAGTCTTGCAAGTGAAGTCCAACGATCCCAAGTCTCTAGCCCAAAAATACCGGCGTCCAATGGGGTGACCACCTCCTGGGCGTCTGACCAATCCTGAGCCACCGAGTTGGGAAGCCCAAACTTTGCCGCAACCACGGCGTATTCGAAACCTGACAAATTATATTTAAAGCCATACTTGCTGCGCGAAACCTCCTCCAAATGGCGCTCAGATGTCAGAGGCTCGATAAGTGACTCGAATGTTCCACTCTCCCAAAAATGCAATCCTGGCATGGTCTCTGAGAGAATCACCAAAGCCAGTAGATTGAAGGAATGGTAGCCAGCAGATTTTGCTCTAAAGCGCGACTTCAACCCCCAACGAATTGCGTTCTTAGCGGCTCTAATTGCTGAGGCCGTCAAATCCGGCAGTTGCTTCCGTTGGGTATTGACAAGTCGCCCACCAAGATGATAAATGATACCGTCTCGGTACAGAGCAACATGCGCAAGGTTCGCAGAAATAAATGATTTCACGCGTTGATTAATGGCATCGTCTCCGAGCATCGACGCAATGGCTGCAAACCAAAGCTGATGATTGAATGTCGTATCTAGACCGTTTGACTCTCCAAAAATATCTCTTATCTCCCAAGCATTCTCAGCAGAGTTCCAACGATGTAATGAGTAGAGACGATGGGCTTCCTCCAATAAATCCAGCCTGCGCATCGCTTGGGACGCATGAATCAAAGCTTCCATCGCCCAAGCTTGTCCAATAAGACCATTAGCCTTATCTCGGTTTTCAGCGTCACGGCAATGAAACGTAAAACCCCCGGGCCTACAAATTCCTGAAAGTAGATATTCGACGGCCGAATCCAACGCACGATCAACAGCAGGTGAACGAGAGCCCCGGCTCATTTCGCTCAGAGCCACAATCCAGTGCGACGTGTTTCTGACCGGTGTTTCTATGTGGTTGTAGGGGCCATTGTGGCCCGGCGGGAAGGAGCCGTCCTTCCTTGACTGGTGAATCAGATTTGTCTCCAGGACGCCTCCCGAACCAAATACCCGTTGGTAGAGGCTAAGCGGCCCCCTTACTTGATTGTCAGTAATCAATTTGCCCGCCAATATACCCAAGTGCGGTAGCCAAATATCCTTCTCTCCTGTCGACCATCTCCGAAATACTAATAATCCGGAGACCAGGGAGATGCTCTCGATAAGTGTGGGAAGTCAACTGTATCGTGGAATCTGCGCTCCAGAACTCTCGAAATCCCTGAGCGTATGCCTCGAATACGATTTCCTCGGTTGTTTCTCTGGATTGAAAGTGTGTGTAACCGACTCCCCTCAACTCCAACTCCCGCAAGAAGTCTTGCAACCGTGCGCCCATAGTCTTTCTCCAAAAACCAGGGTGAAGCTGCAATGTCAGAATCCTGCCCCTCAGAATCTGGACGACTCCGTCTATAAATCTATCCGGCTCTCGAAGATAGCGAGGATTGAGAAAGAGAAGCGGGCTGTCCCGCACTGGCCAAGACTCAATTTGCCGGGGCGAGACATCCACGAATGTGGTGCCCGGCCAACGAAATGTGACAAAAAAACCCAAGAAACATTTCGGGATGTAATAGGACCCAAAGAAACTGAAGCGGGCGGAAAATCTGACCATCCCGCTGAGGACCTGACGCACAACGTTTCTTCCGGGATTCAAAGCATACAAACCAATGATTTTCCTAACAATCATCAGAAAGATACGGGTAAAAACCTTTCGGGATTCCCTTTCAGCTGGCTGCCGAGGGTGAGACTCCCTTAGGTGCCGCCAAGTGTCCCACCCATCTTCAATGTAGCCGACACCCTTAACGGCCCTATGACCGAGCAGACAGGGGAAAAGTATATTGGGAGATTGCGAATGCGGAACCAAGACGTTTACCGATTTGCCGCTCCGAGAAAGGGCCTCAACGAAATCCAGAACAAAGTCGACATTCCCGATGCAGAAGTCCTCGCGGGTCACCAACGTTCCAGTCTGACCGCGCATGCCGATTGAATACCATCCCCGCCCTGATATCCGACTAAAGATCGACCCTTGCAAAGGGGAATGGATAAAGGCGATAAACTCGGCGTCGTCAGGGATTTTGATCACGTTAAGAGATCCCGAAACACTTTGTCCATTCCCTCGTAAAAAGATTTCTCAGAGAATTTGGACTCGTATATTTTCCGCCCCTCGGCGACCATTCCGGCGACCGATTCTGAACTACTGGCATCGATTGCTCGAATCACTAGTTTTGCCAGGGACATCGGGTTTCGATCTTCAAGAATTAAGCTGGCCTTCTCAGCCCGATTGGGCAGCGCAAGAGACTTCTGGGTGACCAGGGGGACTCCAAGCGCCCAGGCCTCGACAACCTTATTTGCCACCGAATCCAGTCCGAGTGAGGTAAATCCGACCGGACCAATTGAGAGATCGCAGGTGGTAACGATATGTTCCTCGAGCCCTTGCCCCATTGTCAGTTGCGAGTCAACGTGAATTTTAGAGGAAAAGGACTCCGGAAGGCTAGATACCCACTTGTTAAACACTGCGACCCGCCCCTCGTCATCATCAAAAAATTCGGCAAGAAATTCTCTGCCAGTCTGATGCACGAGGAGCAACTCTTTTAGAATGTAGTCAAGGCCATGGAGGTGGGACATCTTGCCCCACCAACATATTTTGTAGACGTCTCCGAGCTGTGCCTTTGGCACCCGGACGTACTTAGGCTCCGGAATTACAAGGGGAATGACAGCGGACAGGTTTCCAGTCTCATCTAGTTTAGAAATGCGTGTCCATAAGACTTTCTCATGTTCTGTCAGAAAAAGTGTCAGGTTTGCTGAACGAATTCGGTTGTGGTCACTCCTTAGGTTCCCTCGCAACGCCCTCAATCTCCCGTGATCTAACTTTCGATCGACAGAATTGATACTTGACCTAGGAGTGTAAAAATCGACGATGGTTTTTGACCCCACTAATTGAGCGAGCCGCAGGACCGCGGTGTTTCTGGAATTCATAGCGAGTAGAACAACAACGTCAGGTCTGAACAAAAAAAGCTGGACGATGTAGTACAGACTGTCAATTTGTAACTTCCTCGCTACCTTCACGAGAAAAGTGTCTGCAGTGGATGTGAAGGCCTTGACATTGAAATCACCTCGTGACGCCAAATACCTAATGAGGGTCTGGGACCTGTTGACTCCTATGACCGACCCGACGACCAACACACGCCTCGCGGAAATACCCATCGAAAATCAGGCCCCCTAAAGTCGATTCCGGATGGCTATCCCAGTCAGCCTCTGGCTGACGCCAGCTCGCCACTTTCAAAGTAGCTCCCAACCGCTGCTAGAACGCGGTCCACGTCATTGTTTGTGAGTCCGGGATGGAATGGCAGAGTGACTAGCCGATTGGCTTCGGTTTCAATGTAGTTGCAGGGATCGGCGCCAAGTCTCTGGAACAAAGGTTGCACCGAGAGCGGAGTGTAGTGCGATCCAGATGAAATTCGGGATTGAGACAGGTGTCTCATCAATCCTCGACGGTCATCAACTCTGATACCAAAGATTTGATAGGCAAAGCTCTCAGAATCAAATGGGAGTAATAGCTCTAGTCCCCCAATCAGACGGAGACCATCAAGGTACCGTTCGAGAATTTCCCGCCTTTTCTCAAGAATTCTAGGAAGTTTTTGAAGCTGGGCCAGCCCAATAGACGCACTCAAGTCGTTCATATTGTACTTCCATCCTAAGACCTTTATTTCGTAATACCAGTGCATGCCATCTGCCTCTGGAGAAACTGATTTTTGCGCGTTTTCCCAGTTTTCCTTGTCAATGCCAACCCAACGTTTGGCCGGGATGTCATCCAGGAGCCCCTCGTGTCGTGAGACAATCATCCCGCCATCTCCGGTGGTCATTATCTTTTTCTCTTCAAAGGAAAAACAGCCCACGTCACCCCATAGACCAAGCGGAGTGCCGAGATAGTGCGAACCGATGGTATGTGCGCAGTCTTCAATTACCTTGATGTTACGACTCCCAGCCCATTTGACGATTCGATCCATCGGGAGCGGATGCCCAGCGTAATGCACAGCAATTAGCGCGACACATTCTGAGTCCCACTTCCTGTCCAAATCTTCGAGGTCAATTCCAAGTGTTTCTGGGTCACTATCGACAAAAACGGGGACGAGGTTGTTGTACAAGATTGCACTCGCAGAAGCTGAAAACGTGAGTGATGGTACGAGAACCTTCGCTCCCTCAGGAAAATCAAATACCGACAGAGCTAAGTGCAACGCGGCGGTCCCAGAATTAAGGGCAAACCCCGAACTGGCCCCTAAATAGGACAAGAACTGCTCTTCAAAGTCCCTGACTTTGCTTCCCAAACCTAACCACTGGTGGGAGATTGAATCGGCGACATTGGCCAGTTCCTCCTCCCCTACAAATGGTGCGAAGAGCCGAACTGGGGGTGCTTCCATGGCGTTGCTCCCTCACTTCCCACAAAAATAGCCAGCGATGTTTTCGCAATACAATCCGAGCCTGCCAAGTGTATCGTTTGAGGGATGTCTTCTCATAGGCCTGTCTTTTCAATCGTTGTTCCCTTCAACGGAGAAATCGGGGAATTGCGCGAGTTAGTTCGTTCTTACGAGCTCTCGAAATTCAGGATTCTTGAAAGCCTGGTAGAGCTGATCGTCGTGGACAACAGGGACGAAACGGTGCAGGCTGAACACAGCATTACTACCGAATTTCAAGGAGTAGTCATCATCTCCTGCGGGAAGCCCGGATCGTACGCGGCTCGAAACCTCGGGGTAAAGGCATCGAGAGGTTCAGTACTGATTTTTACGGACTCAGACTGTCGCCTCAGCGAGTCTTTCTTTTCAGAGCTAGAAAAGGCTCACCGAGAAAACCTATTCGCGTCAAAAATAGTTTCGGGTCAAGTCACGATTCCCTATTCCGCCACGACTTCGATGTGGGGAAAATTTGACTCGTTGACTGGAATTCCGCAGCATTCCTACGCAAAACGTGGATATGGAGCCACAGCCCTTTTGATAACCGAGAAGACCACCTTCGTCGCCTTGGGGGGTTTTGACGAGAACCATTACTCCGGTGGCGACGCAGAATTCTGCCTGCAAGCGCGGCGAATCGGCATACCACTCAGCTATCAACCTCGCCTGGAAGTAATACACAGACCGCGGTCAAATTTTGCTGCACATTTCAATAAAATCGACCGAACAACTGGAGCGCAGATAAGCAGGTGGAAAGATTCCAACCATAGGAGTATCGGGCGCTTAGCAGTGATTTTTTTTAGCGGTCTGAGAGGGTACTCAGCCTGCGTCAGCAGTCAAATTCCGACGAAGGACAAATTCCTCATGGTTCTTGTGGCTACGATAATGTCCGCCGCTAAGGTCTACTGCTCCTTGGGACATTTCGCTGGTCTGCGAACCAAAAAACGTTAGGGCTTTCAAGTTCTCGATAGCCCTAGACCCTCCACCACCCATGAACCTGCGATTCTAACTCGAGCTTCTCAAATGATGCGCCACATTCATCTTTCTCTGACCAAATTCTGGGCTGAATCGGCAACCTCAATCCAATCGTTGGATCTTTCCAGCTCAACGTCCTCTCGCTCTCAGGTGAGTAACCTTCTGTGACGAGGTATTCTAAAACTGAATTGTCTTCCAAAGTAAGAAACCCGTGGGCAAACCCCACTGGGATAAGCAAAGCCTGCCCATCACCTGCACTCAATTCTTGAGGAAAGTATTGACCTTTTGTTTTCGAATCCGAACGCAAATCAACGGCAAAATCCAAGACCCGCCCAGAAATACATCTAACAAGTTTTGTTTCGGAGTGAGGTGGGATTTGAAGATGTAATCCTCGGATCGTTGCCTTTTGCCTCGAAAATGAGACATTTCCCTGTTCGAACCTCAACTTTTCCCCAACAGCATCACTCAATTCATCCACGCAAAAAAATCTGGAGAAATACCCTCTCGAGTCGTGTCGAGGTTCTTCTGTGATCAAAAAAAGACCGGCTAAGGGCAATTCATGCACAATCATGCGGCATCAATCAGGCCCGCGAAACTTGGGTGTTCACGAAGGTCACGATGAATAAGATCTACGCCGTCTTGGCCTTCAAGGTAGTCTCGATACCAGTTCGCTGCACGATTGATAGCCTCCGGTGGCGACCACGCATAAGAGTAGCGCAGTACTCTCCCCGCCTTGTTCACGTCCAAATCCAAGTAGGGCTCCTCCCTCCATACAGGGCCAACCGACTCGATTATCGGCTCTGGGATACCAGGAATCAGTCCTCTAACAATTTCGATAACCTGTTGGACGTCCGTCCAGTTACCCGCCCGAGGACCAAGATTCAAGGTATCAATAGGTTTGCCTCCCCTCAGAAGAATCCCGATTGCATGCAGATACCCACCAATGACGTCAGCAACATGTCCCCAAGGACGAATCGCAAAAGGCATTCGGATCTCACACGGAACGCCACTTACCCGACTGCGGACAAGATCAGGTAACAGCCTGTCTCGTGACCAGTCTCCACCCCCTATGATGTTCCCGGCACGAGCGACAACAACCTGATTCGAGCCGCCTGCAAAAAATGATTTCCGGTAACTGTCAACTATTTGCTCAGCACAAACCTTGCTCGCGCTATATGGGTCGGAGCCCCAAAGCGGATCATCTTCAACGAAAGGTCTCCGGATTCCGACCGTTTGACGATACACCTTGTCAGTAGTCACCACGAGCGTGACGCGGGTCCTGGGTAGGTGTCTCACTACCTCTAGTAAATTAAGGGTTCCTGTCATGTTGACGGAGAATGATTTGAGAGGGCTCCTGTAGCCCTCCAAAACCTGGGCCTCTGCCGCCAGGTGGATTACGACCTCAGGATCAAAATTCTTCGCAAAATTTTCAAATTCTTGATAATTCTGAATATCGCCGAATGCGGAAATTGAAGAGTCCGTTTGCCTGCCAATGCGATTACGGGAGCTGGGGAAGTCCTCTCGATTCTTGTCCTCATTCGGCGCTAGGGAGTACCCCGCCACCTCTGCTCCACAATCCATAAGAACGCGACAAAGCCATACCCCGGTAAATCCTGTATCTCCGGTCACCAAAACCTTCCGACCAGCCCATGTCTCTCGATCTATTTCGGACATCTCACCACTTTTTCCAAGGTGCCGCACCTTCATCCCACAATTTTTCGAGGTACCTCCTATCCCGCAACGAATCCATCGGGTGCCAAAAACCTTCGTGGCGAAATGCAGCCAAATCTCCGTTGTTAGCCAGCATTGACATTGGCTCGTGTTCCCAACTGGTGTCAACGCCGTCTATCAGCTCTAAAACCTGCCTATTCAGCACAAAGAACCCACCACTAACCCATGCTTGTTCTCCCTCAATTTTCTCCGAAAATCCGCTGACAAATGGCCCGGACATATCTAGCTGACCGAACCTTCCCTGGGGGCGAACCGCGGTAACTGTTGCAAGAACATTCGACTTGCGATGGAAATCCAATGAGCCCAATATGTCTACGTCACCAACTCCGTCACCGTAGGTCATGAAGAAAGTATCGTGCTGCAAATGGTCCTTGAGCTGAAGCATGCGACCGCCAGTCTCGGTGGAGAGGCCGGTGTCAAGAATTGTCACAATCCATGGCTCCGCACGATTGCGAAGTACCGTCGTGCTGCCGTCTGTCAGGTCAACAATCAAGTCAGATTGATGCAGCGCATAATTCGCGAAGAATTCCTTAATTTGGTAAGCCTTGTACCCAGCGAGAATCACGAAATCACAGAATCCATAGGACTCGTAGGTCTTCATTATGTGCCACAAAATAGGCCTGCCGCCGATTGTGACCATCGGCTTTGGAACCGCATCCGTCTCTTCAGAGAGACGAGTGCCTCTCCCGCCCGCAAGAATCACCACAGGAACTTTTGCCACGGTTACACTCCTGCGCCCGGTAGCAGATGTTCCTTCAGAAGTTGCGCAGCTCTCCGATAGGCGATCCCCTGAGCCTCTCGCGTCATCCCACCAATGTGGGGAGTAATTAGAATGTTCGATTGTTGCGCCGCGATTTCATTGAGTGGGCTGGGCCAATTCCCAGAGATTTCTGCATTCAAGACATCGGTGGAATAAAAAAACTCCGGATCATCCCTAAGTCTTTCATACACCGCTTTTTCGTCAACCACGCCTCCACGAGATGTGTTGACGAGGTGAAACTCTCCCTCCACCTGACCAAAGCACCTCTCGGAAATAAGATTCAGGTTTTCATCGTCAGCATGAATGTGAACGGAAACTACGTCGCATTTTTTGAAGAGCAAGTCAATGGTGGGAAGCTTGAGAGGGGCGTCCTCTTCCGTGTCGACAAAGGGGTCATAAAAATAACAATCTGCACCCATCGCTTGAGCATACCTAAGAAATTTTCGGCCAAGCCTGCCATACCCGACAGTACCCACTTTGAGATCAGATACCTGGCGACCCACGAATGGAAGATAGTCCCATCTGCCATCAGCCACCGAGAGGGTTGCCGGAACTATCCGCCTAATACTTGCAAGCATTAGTGCGAGCGCCAGTTCAGCGGTTGAAGATATCTTTTCGATAGTCTCCAATTCGTACCTCAAAGACAAGACTCGAATTCCACAACGGTCGGCATAGGCCAAATCAATATGGTTGGTTCCTGTCGACGCGGTGCAGATCGTCTTGAGCTCTCGACACTCTCGCAAAACATCAGCAGAGAGGATAAATTGCGCGCGATTTGGGTTGGTAAAAACTATATTTGCTGATTTCAAAGCCTCCCGCGCTTCGGGATAGCTAGCATCTTCCATGACAAGAACTTCCCCAAGATTCTCGAGCATTTCCCGTAATTCAGGAATCTGCTTTATGGGCGTGAGTACCAAAATTTTTTGATTGCCCTTCAACTAAGAACCTCTCTCAAGCTTCATCATTGCTTCTGCGACAAGCCAATCAATTTCACTGTCAAGATTGATAACTCTGTCTGCCTCGAGGATATAGGGGAGACTATTAGACGAACCGTATCGTCTGCCCTGGACCATTAGCTCATCGCGGGCAAGTGCGTAGATCGATCCACTTCGAACATATGCATGAGGGATCAAGTCTTGCCGCCGAGATTCCAGGACCTCTGGAACACAAAAATCCCGCAGGAAACCGTCTTCAATCCGCTTTATTCGGGCAGGGTGATTATCCTGGACTCGGTGGACCGCAACGACGGAATCCGCTCCCGAATCAATTAGAGCTGTGATGCATCTGTCGATGTCCCCCGCGGACTTGAAGGGGTTTGTGGCCATAACTTCGACGACATAGTCATATTTTTTGCCTTCCTCTTTTTCCACGAAGTTCACAGCATGTTGCAAGGCAGAAACCGACGTAGCTTCGTCAGTTGAGAGCTCCGGTGGCCTGAGGAACGGCGCCTCAGCTCCAGCACCAATGGAGACCGACTGTATCTGTGGGCTATCTGTCGAGACTACATATCGGGAAATTAATTCAGACTTCAGAGCTTCGGCAATCGTGTACTCAATCAGAGGCCTGCCCCCTAGAGGGCGAATGTTCTTACCTGTGATTCCCTGGGAGCCACCTCTCGCGAGAGTCACCCCTAAAACCCTCGCTTCAGCTTTGGGTGTCCTGCGCCGGAAGCTCATCTGTCTGGGATTCCTACGATTCCGATTCTTCCCGAGGGAAACCCCTGGTCCGCCATTACACTAGCCTCTACTACAGTTCCCCAACCGTACTTGGCGAGGTAGCTCGGCGACTTCCTATCTCTAAATACAAGAGGCGTATTGATTCGAACGAATTCCTCACTGGAGTCTTGGAACCATAAGTGCGCATAGGTTTCTACTCCAGGGAACACAGTATCAAAACCTCCGCGATTGGCGGACTCGAGCAACATATCCACGATTCCTCGAGGCCGTTCAGCGGCGCGCCAGTTCGCGTAAATGATGAAATCTGCCTGAATGTCACCTTTCAAGAGTGTCTTGGCTACAGTGCTACACAACTCATCAATCGACATTTCTTCCACCCCGGGGATGGAAGCTCGGTCAATGAATTTCTCGTTAGTGTAGACATCCCTTAGAGCGATATCTCCGACGAGAAATATCTCCATGGCATACTTGGAGTGACGGAGCTCTTCGATTGTGGTTTCCAGCTCTCGAGTAAATTGATGCTCGGTTGTGTTTTCGCTGGAAAATGGAACCAGTGCAATTGTTTTCCTGTTCTCCAGCCTGAGACTTTCTGGAATGGAAGGCGAAGCACTGCCCGCGACACTGTTCTGGGATTCAATAATGCGAACTGAATTGCGCTCGCGAACCGGATCTGCCGAACGGTGAAGCCCATTGTGATGAAACACCTCGGCGTCCGCTGAATAGAACAGCGCCAGCCCTTTTTCAATTACCTCATTCCCCCACATCCAGTCCTCAATGTTCGTCAAGTCTTCATCGAAAGGCATTTCTGCCCAAACTGATCGCCTCACTGCAGAATTAGCATTGTGAAAAAACGGGTTCTTGACTTGCCTTACGCTCTCAGGGCCAAAAGCAAGATGCAAGTCTCTCTTATCGGAAGGGCTTGAAAACTCGAAAGGAACCTGCCTGCCGTAAACCCCAGCGACGTCTTGGTCCACGAACGGATCAATCAGGTTCTGCAACCAATCTGTCCGCACCGGCACGCAGTGTGCCGAAAGAAAGACGATGTATTCACCCGCGGATTTTGCTGCACCAAGGTTCAGCGCCCTACCGGGTGAATAATCTTGAATCGTTAGGACTGTTTGAACCCCTAGCTGCCTCGCAACTTCGACCGTTCCATCATCACTCCCGTTATCCACCAGAATGACCTCAATCGGAGCCAGCTCCTGGCGGTAGACCATCTCCAAGCAATGGCGTATCCAACGGCGCTCGTTCTTAGTTCTTATTACAACCGAGACCGGCGGGGGTACATCTTGGCGAATCACGAAAAATCTTCGCTAGTCAACAAAGTATCTCGTTTAACTGAGTGCCGTAGCTGCCTTCCATAAAATTCTGTCGCCAACTTAGGTGAAATTCCAGTCCCCGGATTTTTGAAGGTGACCTTATCAGCACCAAGTGTTTCGCCTTCTATAAGGTCTTCTCTTGAGACCATTGAAACCCTGTACTTATTTCGCGTAACCATTTCAGCTTCACTAATCGTTTTGGATCCGTCACCAAACATCTTCTCAATTCGTCTAATCGAATCAACCATTTTGCCGAGCTCGTCCGGTTCAAGAGAGAGCCTATGGTCGAATCCTTCCATCTCAGTGCTCAAGGTCACATGGCGTTCAACGATCTTGGCTCCGTTCGCTACGGCGACGAGGGTTGTCAAAAACCCGGCTTCATGCCCGGAATAACCCACAATTGTCCCAAATCTATGTCGCAAAACCTCTAGCAGGTCGATGCGTGCTTCATCGTCAGGTGTCGGATAAGAGGAAACGCAATGAAGGAGTGCGACCTGTGCGCTACCGCCAATTAGTATTTCGAAAGCGTCCTCGATTTCAGAAAGCTCCGCCATTCCTGTCGATAGAATCGTTGGCAAGCCGGTTTTCGCGATCTCTTCAACTAACGGCAGATTTGTCAGACCGTGGCTCGCTATCTTCAGCTGGTCAACTCCAAGTTCCAGCAGGTCCCAGAGGGATTTCACATCGAAGGGCGTTGCGAAGAAATCGACACCGTGGCTTTCCGCCCGGCTCTTGAGAGCGGCTAATTGATCAAGGGAAAATTCATGTCGTTCCCGGAGTTCCCGATACGTCTTGCCGAGCGATGGGAAGCGCAAATCCTCTGCGTCCAAAACCGAGTTGATAGCCAAATTTGGCACATCCCGCCTTTGAAATTTGACAGCATTGCACCCTGCTTCAGCGGCGTGGTCAATGAGACTAGAGGCTATTTCAAAGCTCCCATTGTGGTTCAAGCCAATTTCAGCTATTACATAGCAACCTTGTTGGTTTTTCCATCCGTCCCTGGTTGCACGCTCCACAAGTTGACCCCCATGCGCTTGTCCAAGATGAGCCCTCATTATAGCGCAGGCAAAAATACCGAAAAGCCTCGACCGACCAACCTGCCAGAGATTATTGAGGTTTTTCCCTGAGATACTTTGAAGGACAGACATTGGAAGCTGGGCTAATCGATATCCTTAGTCCATGGATTCACGAATGGCTGCCATCGACTCTTATGCGGAGCTCGCAAGCGATGCCGCCGCGGGAATCATAGCTGCCTCCGGAATTGAACAGCACGACGTTGCTCTTACGCTCGGCAGCGGATGGGCGAAATCTGCCGACCTTCTCGGGGAGACAATTGCCGAGATTCCGGCGAGCGATATCCCCGGTTTTCACGCCTCTGGCATTCCTGGCCACACCGGAACAATTCGATCGATTCGGCTCGAGAATGGCTCTCACGCTCTGGTTCTGGGAGCGAGGACACACTTTTATGAAGACAAAGGTGTGCGCGCGGTCGTGCACTCCACGCGCACAGCAGCCGCCTGCGGGGCCAAAATAATGGTCCTTACTAATGGAGCCGGGGGAATCAAGGAAACCTGGAAACCAGGAACGCCGGTTCTGATTTCCGACCATATCAACTTGACCGCCGCATCTCCTTTGGAGGGTGCGACCTTCATCGATCTGACTGACCTCTATTCTTCAAGGCTCCGAGACGTAGCCCGAAGAATCGATCCAAGTCTTGACGAGGGCGTGTACGTCCAGTTTCGCGGCCCGAACTATGAGACCCCCGCTGAAGTTCAGATGGCAAAAACGATGGGCGGCCACATTGTCGGCATGTCAACCGCATTAGAAGCAATCGCAGCCAGAGAAGCCGGCATGGAGGTTTTGGGGCTCTCACTCATCACCAACCTTGCAGCAGGAATCTCGCCTCACCCGCTGAGTCATCAAGAGGTTGTCGACTCGGGCAAAGCCGCTGAACCGGTGATCAGCGCCCTCTTGGCAAAGATTGTCCTCGCACTATGAATAGCTCCATCGGAAGTGTTTTCTATCTCGCACGAAACTGGCTGGCACAAGATCCTGACCCGGAAACCTCTGGTGAGCTTGCAGCGCTTTTGAAGAAGGCCACAGCCGGCCACCATTCTTCACGGGCTATGCTCGACCAGACGTTCGGGACCCGACTCGCCTTTGGCACCGCCGGTATCCGAGGCCCCCTGGGCGCCGGTCCCGCAGCGATGAATCGGATTGTTGTATCCCAAACCACGGCTGGCCTCGCATCATTTCTGTTGAGCCATCGCAGCTACACTGACAAGCGCCTGCGCGTGGTAGTTGGATACGACGCCCGCAAAAACTCAGCGGTCTTTGCCAGGGACACCGCAAAGGTGCTTTCGGGGTATGACATCGAGGCTCTCCTTACACCCCACGAAGTTCCAACCCCCGTCCTCGCGTTTGCTGTTCGTCACCTCCGGTGCGATGCCGGCGTGATGATCACGGCAAGCCACAACCCCTCGGAAGACAACGGCTACAAGGTTTATTTCGGTGGAGAAGATGGCGGCTCCCAGATAATTCCGCCGGTCGACAGAGGAATAGAAACCGAAATCACCAATGTTTCTCAGACGCTGAGGTTTGATGAGATCCCAAGATCCGAAGCCTTGATCGTTGCGACGCCGCGCGACCTTCTCAATGAGTACATAGCCCATTCGATCGCAGCCGTAGATCCGGGGGCTCCTCCGTCTTCAGCCCCGAAAATTGTTTACACGCCGATGCATGGGGTGGGGGGAGATACATTCATCAAGGTGCTGGAGGCGGCCGGACTGCAAAAGCCAATCGTCGTCGATGAGCAGTTTGCTCCCGATGCGCGCTTCCCTACCGTCGAATTTCCCAACCCTGAGGAAAAGGGCGCACTCGACCTAGCTTACGCTCGCGCCAGAGAGGTCAGTGCCGATCTAATCATCGCCCATGACCCGGACGCCGACCGCCTGGCAGTCGCGCTGGCAGATAGCTCCTCTCCTGCCGGATATACGTCCCTTACTGGCAACCAGGTGGGTGCAATTCTTGGATGGAGAGCAGCGAACTTGGCCCACAAGACCGGTCAGTCTGGTGCTTTGGCAAACTCGCTGGTGAGCTCACCGGCGCTTGGGAAAATTGCCGAGCACTTTGGTTTAGCCCATCAGGAGACACTCACAGGATTCAAATACGTGTCTCGTGTGCCAGACCTGTTATTTGGTTTTGAAGAAGCACTGGGTTATTTGGTCAATCCTGGCACCGTTAGAGACAAAGACGGAATCTCAGCTGGATTGGCAATTGTCGACCTGACCAATAACCTCGGGCGCGAAGGAAAAATCGTCCGTGACTACCTCAACAGCATTGAGCAAGAGATTGGAGCATTCGCCTCGAGCCAAATAACGGTGAAATTGGAAAGTGGGACTCCAGCATCCCGGCTAACGAACTTACTGCGGAGTTCTTCGATATCAGTAATCGGTGCTCGCGCAGTAACCCAGTCCGATGATTTCTTGGATGGGGTTTCCGGATTTCCTTCCGAAGACATTCTTCGTTACTACCTGGATGACGGAACGCGAGTCATTGTTCGCCCCAGCGGAACGGAGCCCAAGGTGAAGGTCTATATCGACACTGAAGGAGCAACTTCAGCAGAAGCCCAGTCGCGGCTCACCGAAGTCGAGTCTGACATCAATGAGGTGATCAGCTCGCTCTAGCCTGGGGTATAGGCCTCGAGTAGCTGGTCGATAACGTCTTCTGTCTGATCCCACCGTAGAAAAGCTCCCTGAGCGGCATTGAGCTGGAATGCGAGCAGGTCCTCAATGCCATAGCCAAAGGCATCCACCAAGAGCTCCAGCTCCTTCGTGAGAGTTGTTGCACTCATCAAGCGGTTATCAGTGTTGACCGTGACCGCATAACCCAAACGATAGAGAGCATCGAAAGGGTGGTCCTCCATTGACTTACCCCACGCTTCGATTGCTCCGGTCTGAACATTCGATGAGGGGCTAATCTCCAGCGGGATACCCCGCTCCAGGACCCATCTCGCGACCAGTCCCAGGTCAGCGGATGTTGAGTCTTCTGCAGCCAGGTTCCCGATATCTTCAGCGATGCGGACCCCATGACCCAAACGCAGTGCTCGCCCATCGATGAGGGCACTGATAATGCTCTCCACACCATCCGCTTCACCAGCATGAATCGTGACGGGGAACATCTCACGGGCAAGAAGGTCGAAGGCTTCCCGGAACCTGCTAGGTGGAAAACCAGCCTCAGGACCAGCGATGTCGAACCCGACAACGCCTTTATCCCGATGGCGAAGAGCGAGTTGGGCGATCTCAACACTGCGATCGAGGTGCCTCATCGCCGTCACAAGTTGTCCAACATAAATGGTTTTTCCGCCAGCGCGCGCAGCGCTCACGGCCTCCTCAATACCTGCCTGGACTGCTTCCACAGCGTCATCAAGGCTCAAACCTCCTTGCACGTGTTGCTCAGGAGCCCAGCGAATCTCCCCGACAATGACGCCATCTGAGACCAGGTCCTCGACGAACTCCTTTGCAATTCGGTCAAGTCCCGCTTCGCTTTGCATGACCGCAGTCGTCACATCGAACGTCTTCAGGTATTCCACGAGGGAACCAGAGTCGGACTTCTCTGCGAACCATTCACCCAGACGTCCCGCATCATCAATGGGTGATCCCGTTGCGTCGTCGATGGGCAGAGCAACACCTTCTGCCTCAGCTATTTCCAGAATGGTGGAGGGACGAAGACCACCATCGAGATGATCGTGGAGCGAGATTTTGGGAAGAGCCTGAATGTCAAGTGCAGTGGGTGTGGGCTCAGCCATTACG
>Ga0233451_10000320_pt1 | contig 50064 bp, 33 predicted proteins | sample 011ome_29_FD_183052 | JGI IMG/M metagenome (GOLD analysis project Ga0233451, IMG submission 183052) | Coastal salt marsh microbial communities from the Groves Creek Marsh, Skidaway Island, Georgia - 011504CT (spades assembly) | ecosystem: Environmental > Aquatic > Marine > Intertidal zone >... | reverse complement strand
TTTGCATCCGCTAAGAACATACCGAACTACCCGGATTTCTTGGACATTCAGATAAAATCGTTTCAGGATTTTTTCCAATTAGAAACCAAATCTGACGAGAGAGGCAATGAAGGTTTATACAACACCTTCATGGAAAACTTTCCAATCACAGATACACGAAATCAATTCGTATTAGAATTTCTTGATTATTTTGTTGACCCACCTAGATACTCTATACAAGAGTGCATCGAAAGAGGTCTTACTTATAGCGTTCCTTTAAAGGCACGTTTAAAACTTTACTGTACCGATCCAGAGCATGAAGACTTTGAAACAATCGTTCAGGATGTTTATTTAGGAACTATTCCTTATATGACACCTTCAGGAACTTTCGTTATCAACGGAGCTGAGCGTGTTGTAGTTTCTCAATTACACCGTTCACCTGGGGTTTTCTTCGGACAGTCCTTCCACGCAAATGGAACTAAATTATATTCAGCTCGTGTGATTCCTTTTAAAGGATCATGGATAGAATTTGCTACCGATATCAACGGCGTTATGTACGCTTATATCGATCGTAAGAAAAAATTACCTGTTACTACACTTTTTAGAGCAATTGGTTTTGAAAGAGATAAGGATATCCTTGAAATCTTCGACCTTTCTGAAGAAGTTAAAGTATCTAAAACAGGACTTAAAAAATACTTAGGTAGAAAATTAGCTGCTCGTGTTCTCAATACTTGGCACGAGGATTTCGTTGATGAAGATACTGGTGAAGTAGTATCGATAGAACGTAATGAGATCGTTTTAGATCGTGATACGATTCTTGAAAAAGATCATATCGAAGAAATACTTGAGACTGATGTGAAAACGATTCTTTTACACAAAGAGAATCAAGCACAGTCTGACTATGCAATTATTCACAATACCCTACAAAAGGATCCAACAAATTCTGAAAAAGAGGCTGTGGAGCACATCTATAGACAACTTAGAAATGCTGAACCACCCGATGAGGAGACTGCAAGAGGGATTATTGATAAATTATTCTTCTCTGATCAACGTTACAACTTAGGTGAAGTTGGTCGTTATAGAATGAACAAAAAATTAGGTCTTGATATCGCTATGGATGAGCAAGTGCTTACCAAAGAAGATATCATTACTATTATCAAGTTCTTAATCAACTTGATTAACTCTAAGGCTGAGATCGATGATATCGATCACTTGTCTAACCGTCGTGTTAGAACTGTTGGTGAACAATTATCTCAACAGTTTGGAGTTGGTCTAGCTCGTATGGCTCGTACCATTAGAGAGCGTATGAACGTTCGTGATAACGAGGTGTTTACTCCAATTGATTTGATTAATGCAAAGACCTTGTCTTCTGTTATTAACTCATTCTTTGGAACGAACCAGTTATCTCAGTTCATGGATCAAACCAATCCACTTGCTGAGATTACTCACAAGCGTCGTTTATCTGCACTTGGACCTGGAGGTTTATCTAGAGAAAGAGCAGGATTCGAGGTTCGTGACGTTCACTATACACACTACGGAAGACTTTGTCCTATTGAAACACCTGAAGGACCGAACATCGGTCTTATTTCATCACTTTCTGTGTTTGCTAAGGTGAATCCAATGGGATTCTTAGAAACTCCATATAGAAAAGTAGAAAACGGTAAGGTTGACTTAGGTGATTTCCAATACTTAAGTGCTGAAGAAGAAGAAGGAAAGAAAATCGCTCAGGCGAACATTCCTCTTTTAGAAGACGGTACGATTGATCGTGAAAAAGTTATTGCAAGAGAGGAAGGAGATTTCCCAGTTGTTGATCCATCTGAGGTTCAATACACAGACGTTTCTCCAAACCAGATTGCATCTATTTCTGCATCGTTGATTCCATTCTTAGAGCACGATGATGCAAACCGTGCACTGATGGGATCAAACATGATGCGTCAGGCAGTTCCATTGTTGCGTCCAGAATCTCCTATCGTAGGTACTGGATTGGAAAAACAAGTTGCTGCTGACTCAAGAGTATTGATCAATGCTGAAGGAAATGGAGTTGTTGAATACGTTGATGCTGAAAAAGTAACCGTTAAATATGACAGATCTGAAACAGAACAATTAGTTTCTTTTGATTCTGATTCAAAAACTTACAATCTTATAAAATTTAGAAAGACGAACCAAGGGACTTCGATCAACTTGAAACCGATTGTTAGAAAAGGTGATAAAGTTCAAAAAGGTCAAGTTTTATGTGAAGGATACGCTACACAACAAGGGGAACTAGCTCTTGGTAGAAACTTAAAAGTTGCCTTCATGCCTTGGAAAGGATACAACTTCGAGGATGCGATTGTAATTTCTGAAAAAGTTGTTCGTGAAGATATCTTTACATCAATTCACGTTGATGAATACTCACTAGAGGTTAGAGATACGAAATTAGGTGCTGAAGAATTGACTAATGATATTCCAAACGTTTCTGAAGAGGCTACTAAAGACTTGGATGAAAACGGAATGATCAGAGTTGGTGCTGAAGTTAAACCTGGTGATATCTTAATAGGTAAGATTACTCCAAAAGGAGAATCAGATCCTACACCTGAAGAAAAGCTTCTTAGAGCGATCTTTGGAGATAAAGCTGGTGATGTTAAAGACGCTTCGTTAAAAGCTTCTCCTTCACTTAGAGGAGTTGTGATTGACAAGAAGTTATTCTCTAGATCTATAAAAGATAAGCGCAAGCGTTCTGAAGATAAAGATGCGATTAACAAGCTTGAATTAGAATACGAAGTAAAATTCCAAGAACTAAAAGACGTATTAGTTGAAAAGCTATTCTCTTTGGTTACTGGAAAAACTTCTCAAGGAGTATTAAATGACTTAGGAGAAGAAATCTTACCAAAAGGTAAGAAGTACACCATGAAAATGCTTAATGCAGTGGATGACTTCGCTCACCTTGTTGGAGGATCTTGGACTACGGATGCTGATTTAAACAATGTAATCACTGATTTACTTCACAATTACAAGATTAAATTAAACGACCTACAAGGAAATCTTAGAAGAGATAAGTTTACAATCTCTGTCGGAGATGAACTTCCTGCAGGTATTATGAAACTCGCTAAGGTTTACATCGCTAAGAAACGTAAACTTAAAGTGGGTGATAAAATGGCTGGACGTCACGGAAACAAGGGTATTGTTGCTCGTATTGTTAGACACGAGGACATGCCTTTCTTAGAGGACGGAACGCCAGTAGATATTGTACTGAACCCATTAGGGGTACCATCGCGTATGAACATCGGTCAGATTTATGAGACCGTTCTTGGATGGGCTGGACAAAATCTAGGTAAGAAGTTTGCTACACCAATTTTTGATGGAGCTACTTTAGATCAAATTAACAGTTACACTGATGAGGCTAATGTTCCAAGATTTGGACACACTTACCTATACGATGGTGGAACTGGAGAGCGATTCGATCAAGCTGCAACTGTTGGAGTTATCTATATGTTGAAATTAGGACATATGGTTGACGACAAAATGCACGCTCGTTCTATTGGACCTTACTCACTTATTACGCAACAACCACTTGGAGGTAAAGCTCAATTTGGAGGTCAACGTTTTGGAGAGATGGAGGTTTGGGCACTTGAAGCATACGGTGCTTCTGCAACCCTAAGAGAAATCTTAACGGTTAAATCTGATGATGTGATTGGTAGAGCTAAAACTTACGAATCAATTGTCAAAGGAGAGACCATGCCTGAACCAGGATTACCTGAATCATTTAACGTGTTAATGCACGAATTAAAAGGTTTAGGATTAGATATCCGTTTAGAAGAGTAACAAGCAGTAGCTTGAAGTATTGTATTAATTAAGAATTAACTTAGATCACCATAGTGTTATGGCAAGACAAAAAGATAATAACGCAGTAAAAAAGTTCGATAAAATCTCAATAGGATTAGCATCGCCAGAATCTATTTTAGCTGCATCTAAAGGAGAGGTTTTAAAACCTGAAACCATCAATTATAGAACGCACAAGCCTGAGCGTGATGGATTGTTCTGTGAGCGTATTTTCGGTCCTGTAAAGGATTACGAATGTGCTTGTGGAAAATACAAGAGAATCCGTTACCGTGGAATCGTTTGTGATCGTTGTGGGGTAGAAGTTACTGAGAAGAAAGTACGTAGAGATCGCGTAGGTCATATCAACCTTGTGGTTCCTGTTGCTCACATCTGGTACTTCCGTTCACTTCCTAACAAAATTGGTTACTTACTCGGTTTACCATCTAAGAAATTAGATATGATTATTTACTACGAACGTTATGTAGTAATTCAACCAGGTATCGCTAAGAATGTTGATGGGGAAGAACTCCAAAAAATGGATTTCTTAACTGAGGAAGAGTATTTGAATATCATGGAATCAATTCCAGTTGAAAATCAATACTTAGAGGATACAGATCCAAATAAATTCATCGCTAAGATGGGTGCTGAGTGCTTGATTGACATCTTAAAGAGATTGGATCTCGATGAGTTGTCTTACGAGCTCAGACACAAAGCAAATACAGAGACCTCTAAACAACGTAAAACGGAAGCTTTAAAGAGACTTCAAGTTGTTGAGTCATTTAGAGAGTCTCAAGAAAATAGAGAGAATAATCCAGAGTGGATGATTCTTAAGGTAATCCCTGTGATTCCACCGGAATTAAGACCTCTTGTTCCTCTAGATGGAGGTCGTTTTGCGACTTCTGACTTAAACGATTTATACCGTAGAGTCATTATCAGAAACAACCGTTTAAAGCGATTGGTTGAAATCAAAGCTCCAGAAGTAATCTTACGTAACGAAAAGCGTATGTTACAAGAGGCTGTTGATTCACTTTTTGACAATACTCGTAAATCATCAGCGGTTAAGACTGAATCAAACCGTCCATTAAAATCACTTTCTGATTCTTTAAAAGGTAAACAAGGTCGTTTCCGTCAAAACTTATTAGGTAAACGTGTGGATTATTCAGCTCGTTCTGTAATTGTTGTAGGACCTGAATTAAAACTCTACGAATGTGGTTTACCAAAAGATATGGCTGCTGAGCTTTACAAACCTTTTGTGATTCGTAAATTAATCGAAAGAGGTATTGTAAAAACAGTTAAGTCAGCTAAGAAAATTATCGATAAAAAAGAGCCAGTAGTTTGGGATATCTTAGAAAATGTCATCAAAGGACACCCAGTACTGCTCAACCGTGCTCCAACGCTTCACCGTTTAGGAATTCAAGCGTTCCAGCCAAAATTGATCGAAGGTAAAGCGATTCGTCTTCACCCATTAGCATGTACCGCATTTAACGCGGATTTCGATGGGGATCAGATGGCGGTTCACTTACCATTAGGACCAGAAGCTATTTTAGAGACACAACTTTTAATGTTGGCTTCTCACAATATCTTAAACCCTGCAAATGGTTCTCCGATTACGGTACCATCTCAGGATATGGTATTGGGTCTTTATTATATGACTAAAGAACGAAAGTCAACTCCAGAACTTCCTGTTAAAGGGGAGGGAATGACGTTCTATTCTTCTGAAGAAGTTACGATTGCTTTAAACGAGAAACGCGTTGATTTGAACGCTGGTATCAAAGTTAGAGCGAAAGACTTCAATGAAAATGGAGAACTTACTTATCAAATCATTGAAACTACTGTAGGTAGAGTTTTGTTTAATACTGTTGTTCCAGAACAAGCGGGTTATATCAACCAAGTATTGAACAAGAAAGCCCTTAGAGATATCATTGGAAACATCTTATCAGTTACTTCTGTTCCTGAAACTGCAGAATTCTTAGACCGTATCAAAGCGATGGGTTACGATTTTGCATTTAGAGGTGGATTGTCATTCTCATTAGGAGATATTATTATTCCTGCTGAGAAAGTTAAAATGATCGAAGAAGCAAACTTACAAGTTGAAGGTATTATCGGAAACTACAACATGGGTCTGATCACTAACAACGAACGTTACAACCAGGTAATTGATGTTTGGACATCTACCAACGCAATGCTTACTGAACTTGCGATGAAGCGTATCCGTGAGGACCAACAAGGATTTAACTCTGTATTTATGATGTTAGATTCTGGTGCGAGGGGGTCTAAAGAGCAGATTCGTCAGTTAACTGGTATGCGTGGTCTGATGGCGAAACCTAAAAAATCTAACGCAGGTGGTGGAGAGATTATTGAAAACCCTATTCTTTCTAACTTTAAGGAAGGTCTTTCAATTTTGGAATACTTTATCTCTACTCACGGTGCTCGTAAAGGTCTTGCCGATACGGCTCTTAAAACAGCGGATGCTGGATACTTAACAAGACGTCTTGTAGACGTTTCTCAAGATGTGATCATCAATTCTGTGGATTGTGGTACACTTAGAGGAGTAGAAGTAGAAGCGCTTAAGAAAAACGAAGAAATCGTTGAATCTTTAGGAGAGCGTATCTTAGGACGTGTTTCTCTTAACGATGTATACGACCCGATTTCTGAAGAAGTCATCTTACAAGCAGGTCAAGAAATCAATGAAGCTGATGTAAAACGTGTTGAAGCTTCTGCAGTTGAAAAAGTAGAAGTGCGTTCACCACTTACTTGTGAGGCTGAAAAAGGAATCTGTGCTAAGTGTTACGGACGTAACCTTTCTACTAATAAAATGGTTCAAAAAGGAGAAGCTGTTGGAGTTGTTGCTGCACAGTCAATTGGAGAGCCAGGTACTCAGTTAACATTGAGAACCTTCCACGTAGGGGGTATTGCAGGTAACATTTCAGAAGAAAACAAACTTCACGCTAAATTTGATGGAGTTGCTGAAATCGAAGACCTTAGAACTGTTAAAGGCGAAAACAATGATGGTGAAGCTGTAGATATTGTAATCTCTAGATCATCAGAAATTAAATTAGTAGATGCTAAAACAGGTCTTACATTAAGTACTAATAACATTCCTTATGGATCTCAAATCTTCGTTAAGAACGGTTCTAAGATTAAGAAGGATGATGTGATCTGTCAATGGGATCCATATAACGGTGTAATCGTATCTGAATTTACAGGTAAAATCTCGTTTGAAAATATCGAACAAGGAGTTACTTATCAAGTTGAGATCGATGAGCAAACAGGATTCCAAGAAAAGGTAATGATCGAATCTAGAAATAAAAAGTTAATCCCAACCTTACATATTGTAAATACTAAGGGAGAAACACTTCGTTCATACAACTTACCAGTTGGTGCACACCTTATGGTAGAAGAAGGAGAGAAGATTTCTGAAGGTAAGATCCTTGTTAAGATTCCTCGTAAATCTGCTAAGGCAGGGGATATTACTGGAGGTCTTCCAAGAGTTACCGAGTTATTTGAAGCTCGTAACCCTTCGAACCCAGCAGTGGTATCTGAGATTGATGGAGTTATTTCTTTCGGTAAAATCAAGAGAGGTAACCGTGAAATCATCGTTGAGTCTAAGACTGGTGATGTTAAAAAATACTTAGTTAAATTATCGAATCAGATCCTTGTTCAAGAAAATGACTATATCCGTGCGGGTATGCCACTTTCTGATGGTTCTATTACTCCAGAAGATATCTTAGCAATTAAAGGACCTTCTGCTGTACAACAGTACTTAGTTAACGAAGTACAAGAAGTTTACCGTTTACAAGGGGTGAAAATTAACGATAAGCACTTTGAAGTTGTCGTAAGACAAATGATGCGTAAGGTGAGAATTCAAGATCCAGGAGACACAATTTTCTTAGAAGGACAATTAGCTCATAAGAGTGATTTCATCAAAGAAAACGATGAGATCTATGGAAAGAAAGTTGTAGAAGATGCTGGTGACTCAGAACACATCAAAGCTGGTCAGATCGTAACTGCTAGAGAACTCAGAGATGAGAATTCACTCTTAAAGCGTGAAGACAAAGCACTAGTAGTTGCTAGAGACGCAGTAGCTGCAACAGCAACTCCAGTACTTCAAGGTATTACAAGAGCTTCATTACAGACCAAATCGTTTATCTCTGCAGCTTCCTTCCAGGAAACTACTAAAGTATTAAACGAAGCAGCTGTAAGTGGTAAAGTTGACGAACTCGAAGGATTGAAAGAAAATGTAATTGTAGGTCATAAGATACCAGCTGGTACTGGTCTTAGAGAATACGATAACATTATCGTTGGTTCTAAAGATGAATACGAACAACTTCTAGCTCGTAAGGAAGAACTTAAATTTTCATAAGTAATGAGCGATTCAAAGAAACAACAACAGATCAATATAGAGATCGATGAGAAAACAGCTGAGGGAATTTATTCCAATCTCGCTGTGATCAATCACTCCGTATCAGAATTTGTAGTTGACTTTATATCGCTGATGCCTGGAGCTCCTAAAGCGAAGGTGAAGAGTAGAGTTATTCTTACTCCTCAACACGCCAAAAAGCTTCTTAAGGCTCTTCATGAAAATGTAAAGAAGTTTGAAGAGGTTCACGGACCGATTCAAGAATATGATCAACCTCCAATTCCACTTAATTTTGGTGGACCTACCGGAGAAGCATAAATAAGAAAGCCAGCAATTAGCTGGCTTTTTTGTTTTTATAGATTAGTAAATTGTTATTCCTTCTCTGAAGTGAATCGAAGTTTTACTGATTTGTATTTGTCTTGTGTCATTTGAAGCGAGAATGATGAATCTGCAAGGAATACCAATTGACCTTTTTTGTCTTTTGCTAAGAACTTAGCCTTAACTCTTTTGAATTCTTTAAACTCTTCACTTTTTTCGTTTTCTGGATCCACCCAACACGCTTTGTGAATAGGGAAGTTCTCATAGGAACACTTGGCTCCGTATTCGTGCTCTAAGCGGTACTGGATTACTTCGTATTGAAGTGCACCTACTGTACCAATGACTTTTCTGCCGTTGAGTTCTAAGGTGAATAATTGAGCAACCCCTTCATCCATCAATTGATCAATACCCTTTTCCAATTGTTTGGATTTCATTGGATCGGCATTGTTGATGTATCTAAAGTGTTCAGGAGAGAAACTCGGAATCCCTTTGTAGTGTAAATCCTCACCTTCGGTAAGGGTATCTCCAATTTTAAAGTTACCCGTATCGTGAAGTCCTACAATATCACCAGGGTAGGAAATGTCGATAATCTCTTTCTTTTCAGCGAAGAAGGCATTGGGAGATGAAAACTTCAAATTCTTTTTAATTCTAGTGTGAAAGTAGGGTTTGTTACGCTCAAAGGTTCCCGAAACAATTTTGACAAACGCCAAACGATCACGGTGTTTAGGATCCATATTGGCGTGAATCTTAAAGACAAATCCCGATAATTTTTCTTCTTGTGGGTTGACGAGTCGCTCTTCAGCCTTTTTTGGTCTTGGAGTCGGAGCTATGTCGATAAAACAATCCAAGAGCTCACGAACACCAAAGTTATTTAACGCAGATCCGAAGAATACTGGTTGAAGTTCTCCTGATAAATAGGCTTCTTTGTCGAAACTTGGATAAACCCCATCGACTAGTTCTAGATTCTCTCTTAAATCATTTGCAGATTTTTCTCCAACGGATTGATCTAAGATGCTGTCGTTGAGATCTGTAATCGATATGGTATCCTCAATATTAGTTTTTGAATTTCCGCTAAAGAGATTGATATTTTGCTCGTATAGATTGTAAATCCCTTTGAACTCATACCCCATGCCAATTGGAAAACTCATTGGTGTAACTGTCAATCCTAATTTTTGTTCTACTTCATCTAAAAGATCAAAAGCGTCTTTTCCCTCTCGGTCTAATTTGTTGATAAAGACAATCATCGGAATGTTTCTCATTCGACAAACAGAAACGAGTTTTTCAGTTTGTTCCTCAACCCCTTTTGCAACGTCAATTACTACTATAACTGAATCTACGGCTGTTAGCGTTCTAAAGGTGTCTTCAGCAAAATCCTTGTGTCCTGGTGTATCTAAAATATTAATTTTCTTGTCTCTATAATAAAAAGCAAGTACAGAAGTGGCCACAGAAATCCCTCTCTGGCGTTCGATCTCCATGAAGTCGGAAGTAGCTCCTTTCTTGATCTTGTTATTTTTTACGGCACCAGCTTCTTGAATCGCCCCTCCGAAAAGCAATAATTTTTCAGTAAGGGTGGTTTTACCAGCATCTGGGTGGGATATAATACCGAAGGTTCTTCTCTTTTGTAGCTCTTTAGATAGACTCATGAAAAAAAAATTTTTACAAAAGTACATTAAATTCAAGGTTTTTTAGGCTTGTTTCTTCGGAAACCTTTAATTTTATAATCTATGGAAGAACAGGTTATTTTAGTAGATGAAAACGACAATCAAATTGGGCTAATGCCTAAGATGGAGGCCCATGAAAAGGCATTGCTTCACAGAGCATTTTCTGTGTTTGTACTCAATGAGAAGGGAGAAATGATGCTGCAACAACGCGCTCATTCAAAATACCATTCTCCTGGATTGTGGACCAATACCTGTTGTAGTCATCAACGCGATGGTGAAGATAATATCACTGCAGGAAAGAGACGACTCATGGAAGAGATGGGTTTTGTAACAGAGCTAGAAGAACTCTTTAGTTTTACCTATAAAGCAGCTTTTGATAATGGCTTAACTGAACACGAGTTCGACCATGTGATGCAGGGCCATTACCAAGGGAAGCCAAATATCAATCCTGAAGAGGTGGCTTCATGGAAGTGGATGAGTCCCAAAGACGTTAAAGAGGATATCAAAAATAATCCAGATCAATATACGGCTTGGTTTAAGATCATATTCGATAAATACGATCACTTTACAAACGAATAAGATGGGAGTTACCATACATAGAGAAGCACATTTTAACGCTGCACATCGACTTTTCAGAGCGGAATGGTCAGATGAGAAGAATGCTGCTGTATTTGGTAAGTGTAGTAATCCTAACTATCACGGACACAATTATCGACTTCTAGTGAGTATTAGTGGTGAGATCGATCCGGAAACTGGTTTTGTGATGGATATGAAACAGTTAAAGGAATTGATTGTTAAATATGTTGAGGATTATTTGGATCACAAGAACCTCAATCTTGATGTTTGTGAGTTTAAAGAGCTCAATCCAACACTTGAAAATATTATTGTGGTTATCTACAACAGACTTCGACCACATATTGCTGTAGACAAAAAATTAAGTATAAAACTCTGGGAAACTAGACATAATTCTGCAACCTATAGCGAATGAAACCCTTAGAGCTATTAAAATTTAATCCGATTTTTAAGTATCGTATTTGGGGAGGAGAGCAATTAAAAAATAAACTTCACAAATCTTTCAAAGAAAATCAAATAGGTGAGTCCTGGGAACTCTCTGGTGTTAGTGGAGATGTATCAGTTGTTAGTGAAGGTAACTTCAAAGGACAATCCTTGAATCAACTGATCGATGAATTTGGTGAAGAATTATTAGGGCAATCAGTTATTGATCGTTTTGGAAAAGAGTTTCCGATTCTAATCAAATTTATAGATGCAGCTCAGGATTTATCGATTCAAGTGCATCCCAATGATGATTTGGCTTTAAATAGACATCAATCTCTTGGGAAAACTGAGATGTGGTATGTTCTACATGCTGAAGAAAAGGCTAATTTAATAGTTGGATTTAAAGAGGAAGTAACGAAAGCGCAGTACCAGAAAGCCCTTGAAAAGCAAGAGTTAGAATCAATACTAAACTATCATCAAGTCCAAGAAGGAGATACTTTTTTTATCCCTACAGGGACCATTCACGCCATTGGTGCAGGAGTAATGATCGCAGAGATTCAGCAAACCTCAGATATCACCTACAGAGTCTATGATTTTAACCGTAAAGACAGGGATGGTAATACGAGAGAATTACACACAGAGTTAGCTATTGATGCCTTAAATTTTAAAGGAGTCGATGGTTTTAAACAAGAGTATACTAAGAGTGAAAATAAGTCCAATACCCTAGTAGATTGCTCTTATTTTAAGACGGATTATATTCAAGTCAATGGCGTGTATTCCATTGATTTAAGTACTAGAGATTCATTTACAATTTTAATGGGAGTCAAAGGAGATTCTACAATTAAAGTTGAAGATCAATCCTATAAGCTTAACTATGGAGAAACCCTATTAGTTCCAGCTTCTATAGATCATTTGACACTTGAGGGAAATGCCTCTCTTTTAGAAGTGTATTTGTAGGTAAGTCAAAAAAAAACCAGCATCAGCTGGTTTTAATCTTTTACTTTAAAGCGTTGATCTTATCGATCAGCCCTTTAGCTTTATTTTCTAAGTCTGTCTTGACTGATTTGAGGTGCTTTGCACGATCTTCAACTGATTTGTTGTTGATGCTTTCAGTAAGCTCATCGAAAACAGCAATAGCTTCATCGATAATTGCTTCAGCCTCCTTAGAATCGTACTTTTGATTGACAGCTTCCCAAATATAAACCGCTTCGATGATATCACCGATTACGTAATTTAAGTCTTTCTTTAAGTTTTTAATACTTGCCATAACGCATTTTTTAATTTCGCTGCTAAATTACAATTTATTCTTGAGTCAATAAGCTTTTTAATTGTTTTCCGTACTTTGAATTTGCAATATTATCAGGGAGTACACTATAGATGGAATCTAAGAATTTTGGATTGGCTTCAGGGATTTCAACTACAGCGATATAGGGAGCAACTACAGATTCTTTATTGTTTAAGGCATAGTTAATCGCAAACAAATATCTTCTGAGTTCATTTTTGTTGTTTGCTTCTAAAATAGAATCCATGCCAGCTTGATCACCTTCTTGATTAAACGCGATAGCCTGTTGCATCAACTCTAAATTTTTATTGTTAAAACGACTCATCATTTTTTGAAATCCTTCGAATACTTCATGTGATTTAGATCCTGTAACATCAGGATTGATATCGAAAGTGTTCCATGAGGTGTTTACAGTGATCTGACCAGGTTCGGCAAAAAGGCGAATACGGTCATTAAATTCATTGTCATCCTTGCGCTCAAGATTTAAATAGAGTAGTTGTGCTTCATCGATGTTTGTGTCAAATATGAAGTTTCCATCGCCATTGATTTCAATGGAGTCTAGAGCGACCATAGTCGAATCTTGCAATTGTTGAAGGTATAAAGTCCCCTTTTTTAGACCTTTGATATTTCCTTGAATTTGTAGGTTACCAGTTGAATTGTTTGAGCATGAAGCAACTATTAGTACTAATCCAAATAAGGCTATAATCTTTTTCATCAGTTGATTTTTTAAGCTGCACAAATATGCGGAATCTCTGTTAATTATTTAAATTTTAGAAGCAATTTCCATCAAATAAGCACAAAATAAAGCACCAGTTGTTCCTACCACATAACCCATCACTGCTAAAAGAACTCCAACCGAGGATAGGGAAGGATGAAATTCTGCTGCAATAACAGGAGCAGAAGCGGCACCTCCTACATTAGCTTGTGAACCTACCGATAAGAAGAAATAAGGAGCTTTGATGAGTTTGGCGACTACTATTAACAAAAGAGCGTGTATTGTCATCCAGACTACCCCTATGAGGATGAGACCTGGGTTTTCAAAGATTTTGGTAAGGTCCATTTTCATTCCGATGGTAGCTACAAGAATATAGATGAATACGGAACCGAATTTAGAGGCACCAGCTCCTTCATAGTTCTTTGCCTTGGTAAATGAAAGCAAAATTCCAATAAGGGTAGCAATGACAATCATCCAAAAGAAAGAAGATCCTAAAAAGGAAAAGAAACTCTTTTTATCAGATACCCATTCGTAAGAACTAGTTAAAATATCGCTTAGATAGTTTCCAATAAGATGAGAAATTCCAACTGAAGTAAAGGCCAAAAACAAGAGTGCCATATAATCGTTTAAAGTAGGGACTCTAGTGATAGAAGCTGTAAACTTTGAAACTTTTTCTTTGAGTGCTTCGATGGATGAGGTGTCGGCTTTGAGCCATTTGTCAATTCTTTTAGTTTTTCCAACTCCTAAGAGTAGAAGCGCTAACCAAATATTACCGATGACAATATCAATGAGGACCATCCCGCCGTATTTTTCTGGATTGTATTGAAAGATTTCAAGCATGGCAGCTTGATTAGCGCCTCCACCAATCCAAGAACCAGCAATGGTGGCTAGTCCTCTCCAAATCGCATCAAAATCATTTCCGCCTACAGATTCTGGAGATATTAAGGAAACGATTAGAATTGCGACAGGTCCTCCTATAATAATTCCTAGGGATCCAGTAAAGAACATGATCAGTGCTTTGGAGCCCAAATTTGCAATGGCTTTTAGATCAATGCTCAAGGTCATTAATACAAGTGAAGCAGGAAGTAAATAACGGCTCGCTACAAAGTAGAGGTTGGAATGCGCATCAGAGATGATTCCCATACTACTGAGTATGGATGGGAGTAAATAGCACATCAGTACAGCTGGCATATAGCTGTAGAATTTTTTCCAAATAGTATTTTTTGAAGAGGAAGTGATAAATACAAATCCAATACAAAGAGCTAGTATTCCAAATACAATGGTATCGTCAGTAAAAAGCGGTTGATTCATGAACTAAAAGTAGGAAAATTAACCTAAGGGCTAAAATCCTAACTTAAAATAGTCGTTTAAATAGTGAGCGACTCCATCTTCTTGGCATGATAGCGTCAATGCATCAGCAACTTCTTTTAGGGATTCTCTGGCATTGGCAACGGCAATCCCCAATCCTGCATTTTGAACCATTTCGATATCGTTGAAATTGTCTCCAAAGGCCATAACTTGACTGAGATCATTTCCAACAACCATTTCAATTGCTCGGTGTTTATCAATTCCAGAAGGAGCAATTTCAATTAGAGTGTCGTTTGATCTGTAAATGGTGAGTTCCTTGGATAACAACTCGAGTTCTTTTTGAGCTTTGTCGGCTGTTTCTTTGGTGCCCATGAGCATCAGTTTGTGAACTCCTTTGCCCTTAGATTCTAAACGTTGAAGGGATACATCTGTAGGTTCAATAACTGGATGCGTTTTAGTGTTGTGAATTTCTTTTTGAACGCGCTCGGAATCCCCAGGAACCCACCAATCGTTGTATGAGTAAATTCCAATAGCAATTGAATTAGAGTTGCAGATCTCATATACTTTTAAGACAGAATCTAATGCGATGGTTTGATCGTTGATGATTCGTTCCCCATCGAGTATGTAGGCGCCGTTATAACAGATCATTGGCTGTCCCTCTGCCTTGATTTTTTCTTGAATATAGATCATTCCAGAAGGGATACGAGCTGAAACCAATATGACCTTAGTCGATTCATTAACCTTACTAAGTACCATAGAACAAAAATCAGTTATATCACTTTTTAAAGCTAATGTTGTTCCGTCTAAATCTAAGCAAAGGTGTTTAAAAGTCATCTTGTGGTTTTTCTGTTTGCAAATTTAAGTCTTTTTTAGAGCCTGAATATAAATGGGTAATAAAATATGTTTTTAATAATTTCACATTATAATAACACTGCTTTTAAGAGTATTATTGCTACATTTATTCTTTAAAATTAAGTTATGAAAACCAAATTCATTGTACTCCTTTTATTATCATTTAACTTCACATTTGCATATAACCCTATCGAAGATTGGGGTCAAACAGGACATCGTGTTGTCGGTGAAGTAGCGAGTCAATACCTCAATAAAAAAGCAAAAAGAGCAATTACTAATTTGCTCAACGGATCATCCCTAGCTTATGTTTCAACTTATCCAGATGAAATAAAATCTGATAAACACTTTGATTCCTACAGCCCCTATCACTATATCAATATGCCTTTGGGAGATCAGTACAATCAAGCGAAGTCAAATGCTGAGGGTGATTTATATAAGGGAATTCAATACGCAATTGAGGTATTAAGTGATGATTCTTCATCAACTGCAGATAAAGAGTTTCAACTTAAACTTCTAGTTCATTTTATCGGTGATTTACACCAACCCATGCATATTGGTAGAGCGGAAGATCGCGGTGGAAATGGAATTCGTTTAAAATGGTTTGGCAAAAACACCAACCTTCACAGAGTTTGGGATACCGATTTAATAGAATACTTTAATATGAGTTATACCGAATGGGCAATTAACTTCCCAAAACAGGACTGGAAAACTCAAAAGGAATTACAAGCTACTTCCGTTTTGGATTGGATTGAGGAATCTCATGAACTTGTAGAAACAATTTACAGAGCTACTCCTGAAAATTCTTCACTAGGATACAATTATACCTATGATTACAAAGAGATTTTGAGAACTCAACTACTCAAGGGAGGAATACGATTGGCTGGTATTTTAAATGATATTTTTGGATAAGTTATTGTAATTAATTGTCTGTTAGGTTATTATGTGAATAAGTGCTATATTTATTCAAACCAAACTTAACCAATTAATGCAGACTTATACGATTGAACTTCTTTCAAGTGAATGGAATCGGAATTCATTTATCTCCTTAATTGTGATCCTTGTGTTTTTGTGGATTGGTAAACGAAACACTCAAGATTTTAATTTAAGATTAGCGAAGGGAGTCACTCTATTATTAGCACTTATTTACCTAGTTGAAAATTCTAGATATCTTATTAACGGCACCTGGAATCTAGCTGATAACTTGCCTTTGCAGTTGTGTTCCATAAGTAGACTGCTCTGTTGTTTTGTACTTTTTGTTCCCAGAAAACAATTTATTTTTGAACTGCTTTTCTTCTTTGGAATAGTGGGTGGGCTACAGTCAATTTTCACCCCTCAAATCAACCATTACGACGGAGGCTTATTTCATTATTTCGAGTATTATTTTAGCCATTTGGTGATTATTGGCATGCCAATTTTTATGTATTTGTATTTGGGATTTGAATTAAAAAAGAATTCGTGGTTGAAGAGCTTTCTAGTTATTAATTTACTGCTCGTCATCATTATGCCTCTTAATTTTTATTTAGATGCCAATTATATGTATCTCAATGCACCTCCTAAAATAGACAATCCTTTTATCATTGGAGATTGGCCTTATTATTTAATAGTTTTAGAATTTGTAGCTGCTGGCTTATTTTATATAACTTACCGACTGTTTTTACTTTCAAAATCAAAGCAACTCACTGTAAATTAAACTTTTTGAAAATAGATTATATCGGTACATTTGACTAAAACTCTCAAATGTCAAAATCATCTACCCTAGGAGAATTCATCATTGAAAACCAGGCTGCTTTTAAATATGCAGAAGGGGAGCTTTCAAGACTGTTTAATTCCATACGTTTAGCTGCAAAAGTGGTTAATCACGAAGTCAATAAGGCAGGACTTGTCGATATCCTAGGTGATGCAGCTAGTGAAAACATTCAAGGTGAGGATCAACAGAAATTGGATGTTTACGCCAACGAAAAGTTTATTCAAACACTAATCAATAGAAATATTGTATGTGGTATAGCAAGTGAAGAGGAAGATGATTTTATTTCTGTCAATAGTTTGGACAAGGATAACAACAATAAGTATGTTGTTTTGATAGATCCATTAGATGGTTCTTCCAATATCGACGTCAATGTCTCTGTTGGAACCATATTCTCAATTTACAGAAGAGTAACTCCTGTTGGTACTCCTGTGACTTTAGAGGATTTTCTTCAGAAGGGGAGAGCTCAAGTAGCTGCTGGTTATGTCATCTATGGAACCTCGACCATGATTGTTTATACAACTGGTAAGGGAGTGAATGGTTTTACACTCAATCCTGCAATTGGAACCTTTTATTTATCTCATCCCAATATGAGATTTCCTGAAACGGGATCGATCTATTCTGTAAATGAGGGAAACTATGTACATTTTCCACAAGGAGTCAAAGATTACATTAAGTATTGTCAACAAGAAGAGGATAATCGACCTTATACTTCACGTTATATCGGTTCTTTAGTTTCAGATTTTCACAGAAATTTAATCAAGGGGGGAATTTATCTATACCCGAATACCTCAAAAAATCCCAATGGTAAACTCAGACTCTTGTACGAATGCAATCCTATAGCTTTTTTGGCAGAACAAGCGGGAGGGAAGTCTAGTGATGGATCAATAGACACCTTGGATATTGAACCTACTGAACTGCATCAAAGAGTCCCGTTTTACTGTGGGAATAAAGAAATGGTAGATACTTTGGAAGCTTATTTAAATAGCTAAATTTCAAATTTATAAGTTAGGATTCGATTAGATAGTTGAAAGTTTCTATTTTTGGAGAAATTAGAATTCATTGATTAGTAAGAAATATTCAGATATAATGATTAATGTTCGAAAAATTGTTCGAGCGATTAATCTTGAATCCAAAAGTTTAGAAAAAAACTTCGGTATTAGTATTCCTCAGTTGTTAACACTTAAATACCTTAATGAATGTGACAACTATACATGTTCATTAAAAGATTTAAAAGGAGTATTGTCACTAAACCCTAGTACGATTACAGGAATTACGACTCGATTGGAGAACAAGGGTTATATCGCTAGATTACCGAACCCTAATGATAAACGTTCAACTCCTATAGTTCTAACTTCAGAGGGATTAGAAGTGATAAAGAAAACGGATGAATCTCTTCACGAACGCATTTCCAAAAATTTAGAGATTCTATCTCAAGACGAATACGATAAGATCGTTCAGTCATTCGATTTAATTATCAAATTCCTTGACATTGGAAATGTCGAGGCTTCACCTATTATTACTGGTCCTACAGAAATTTAAAATTTAATAATTACAAGTAGTTAAGGTTTGTTATAATAGTTTCTATAGAAAATTTTTCACTAGAAATAGTTCCTATAGAAAACATTATGTGTATTTTTGCCAAAACTTAACTTATATTATGATTTTAAAAACTTTAAAACACTTAGGCTTTAGCTTATTAGTTTTATTTTCTAGTTTAACTTTTGCTCAGGAAATCACTGGTGTTGTTACAGACGATTCTGGAATACCAATAATAGGAGCTTCTGTTTTAATAGAAGGAACTACAACTGGAGTAACAACTGACTTTGATGGGAATTTTTCTATTCAAGCTTCTGAATCTGTAACTTTAAATATTAGTTATATTGGTTATCAAGAGGTTCGAATGGAGGCACAACCTGGGGATTACTTAGAAATTGTCTTGTATATCAATAATGAATTAGACGAGGTAGTAATTACTGCTCTTGGAATCAAGAGATCAGAAAAAGCACTGGGATATTCAGTTCAAGGAATAAAAGCCTCTGAAATAGCTAAGGTTAAATCGACAAATGTCATCAATGCCTTGTCAGGTAAAGTCGCTGGTGTTAGCGTTACTGGTTCATCTGCAGGACCTTCTGCCTCTTCAAATATTACAGTTAGAGGGGTTTCTTCCTTAATGGGAAATAACCAACCTTTATTTGTAGTTAATGGAATGCCAGTATCGAATGAACTTTATAGTTTTGATGATGGATTAAATGGATCTACAACTATAGACTTTGGTAATGCAGCTCAGGTTATTAATTCTGATGATATTCAAAACATATCAATTCTCAAGGGACCAGCGGCATCTGCATTATACGGATCTAGAGCAGCAAATGGAGTTATCTTAATTGAGACTAAAAATGGTGCCGCTAAAGAAGATGCTAAAATCGAACTCAGTACATCAGTAACAATATCGAATCCATTAAAATTACCTAATTATCAAAATCTTTACGGATCAGGAGGAGGAGGTAAATATTCTTATTTAAATGGATCTACCTATATAGGAGCTGATCAGAATTACGATGCTTATGGTGAAAATTGGGGTCCAGCTTTAAATGGACAACTTGTGAAACAGTTCAATTCAAATGGTGAAGCAGTTCCTTTTACTGCATCACCTAATAATATCAGAAACTTTTACGAGTCTCCAATTACTCAGATCACGAACCTAGCGATTAACAATCAAAATGAAACTTCGAATTCTAGGTTTTCATATACACACCTCGATAATAAAGGGCTTATACCAAATACGGGATTAGAACGTAATACGTTTCAATCTAATATTTCAAAATCACTTTTTAACGATCGTTTAAAATTGAGATTTAACAATATGTTTGTTCGATCGACATCAGATAATATTCCAAATTCTGGATATGATGAATCATCCTCAGTTATGTATGGTTGGTTATGGTATCCAAGACAGGTTGATATCATGGATTTAAGAGATTATTGGCAGCCTGGAAAAGAAGGTATTCAACAACGCTATTCTGAAAATCTTTGGGTAAATAACCCATGGTTAATCGCCTATGAAAACACGAATGCATTTCAATCAAATCGATTAATTTCAAATTTTCAATTGGATTATGATATAAATCCAATGCTTGATTTTAGATTTCAATATGGTTCGGATTATGTCGATGAACAACGACAATATAAAAGAGCACCTTCAACAAAAGGAGTGCTAAAAGGTTCTTATAGAGAGGATGAAATTAGTTTTAGAGAGAGTAATGCTGAATTCTTATTGAATTTTGATCCAACACCCTCTAAAGATAATTTGATTGATGTTTCAGTAAAGGCGGGTGCTAATTTTATGTCACAACAGGCTAATTTTTCAGTCGCTAATAACCCCGAATTATTAAATTTCGGTACAGATCCTTCTGTATACACATTATCGAATGCTAGATCAGGAGTTTTAGTTGAGTCTCAAAAGACCAATGCTAAGATCAATTCTGTTTTTGGATTGATGACCTTAGATTACAATAATTTGATCTATTTAGACTTGACTTATAGAAATGATTGGGCCAGTTCTCTTGTCAACCCTATCATAGGTCAAGATCACTCTAATTTTAGCTATGGATATCCATCAGCTTCTGCAAGTTTCTTGTTAAGTGATATGTTTACTTTACCTGTTGTAATTGATTTCTTAAAATTTAGAGCTTCATATGCAGAGGTTGGGAACGGAGCTCCTGCTTATTCTTTTGGAAACACTTTTACTCCTCAAGCAGCTTATGGAAACAATCCTGTTTTTACTACAGGAAGTACGATTTCAGATCCTAATCTAAAAAATGAGTCAACTACTGCTAATGAATTAGGACTTGATTTAAGACTTTTTGGAGGTAAATTAAATTTTGACTTTACTTATTATTCTATGAATAGTTTTGATCAAATCATTTCATTACCAGTTGCAAAAACTAGTGGTTATGATTTTACGTTAACCAATGGAGGAGTTATAAGTAATAAGGGAATTGAATTAACAACTGATATATCAGTTGTTGATAGTAAAAAGTTTAGTTGGGATGCAACAATCAACTACTCTAGAAATAGAGCTATTGTTGAAGAATTGCCAGATGCGGTAAGCGGAGGTAGATATGCTATCGTTGCTGATATTTTCCCTGGAGATGAAGGAGGTTCTGACTTAGAATACGTAGCTGAAGAGGGTGAATTACTTGGACAGCTTTACGGTCTAGGATTTGAAAGAGGTCCAAATGGTGAAATTATTCACGAAAATGGATTACCAGTTCATACAACGGAAAAAGTATCTGCAGGATCTTATCAACCTGACTTTAAGTTAGGTCTATACAACTCATTTAGTTTTAATCGATTTAATGTGGGAATCTTATTTGACGGACAAGTAGGCGGAAAAATTTATTCACGTTCACACGCTTTGTATGCAACAGGTGGTGCTATTGTAAATGACGATGATCCTAATTTAGATTTAACCACTACTGAGGGAAGAACAGTTTACGGAGTTTCATATGATTCTTCTGGAAGTCCAGTTTACACTCTTGAACAAGAAGGTGGAGTTGTTGGACCAGGACTGATGTATGATTCAAGTGGTGCTCTAGTAGAGAATACTGTAGTTGTGCCAGCTGGTGGAGCCGGTTATGTAGGATATTTCTACAATTATTACGGAAACGGTTTTAACAGAGATAATATCGAAGCTGCCACTTACGATGCTACTTACTTTAAGCTTCGTGAATTAAGTGTAACTTATGATATTCCTGCAACTCTAGTTGATCAATTAGGTATGAGTTCAGCAAGTGTATCTCTAATAGGTAAAAACTTATTGTTGTTTACTAAAGTGCCTAGTATTGATCCTGAAACGTATTCTATTAGAAATGGAATATTTGTCAACGGATTTGAATCGACTTCAATTCCATCACTTCGAAGTATAGGGTTGAATGTAAACTTAAAATTTTAAAGACATGAAAAACTATATTAATTATATAATAATTGCTCTCTTTTTAGTTGGATGCAACGATTTTGAAGAGTTAAATGTAAATCCAAATGAGCCTACTTCTGTAGCTTCAGGAGTGCTATTTACATCAGCATTGAGAACCGCAGTTAATACATCGTCAAACGAATCTTTTCTTTTGGCAAATAATATTGCACAACTCACAGCAAAGACATTGAGAACAGAGGTAGACTCTTATAATTGGAATGCTTTTCCAACTCTTTGGGAAGGTATGTATGAGAGTTTAACTGATTTAGAAGGGGTTATTTCAATTAGTGAAGAAATGGGCAACAATCAAGCTAAAGGAGCCGCCATGGTGGTTAAAGCTTGGGTTTATGCAACCCTTACAAATGCTTATGGAGATATACCTTATTCAAATGCGATAAAGGGATCTGAAGCTAATTTTACCCCAAACTATGATACTCAAGAATCCATCTATAGCGATCTTTTAGCTTCTTTAGATGATGCTGTGAATTTACTTAATTCTTCTGGGGAGATTGAAGGAGACATTATTTATGGAGGAGATACTATCTTATGGCAAAAATTTGCTAATTCTCTTCAATTAAGACTGTTGTTGCAAGCTTCAAAAAATATGAATGTTGCTTCAAAATTTAGTAGTATAGTAAATCAAGGAGTTATTTTTAATTCCAATGAAGAACAAGCTTCATTGAGTTTTTTGAATACATTTCCAAATCAATTCCCAACAAGACCTTTGAAAATCGGTGATTTTGATGCAGTAGCATTATCGCAAACTTCATTAAATGTACTCAGTTCATTAAATGATCCAAGATTATCACGATATGCTCGTCCTGAAAATGACAACTACGATACACCGACTTTCTTAGGTGTTGAAAATGGAGTAGGGGGACAGACAGGTTCTCGATTAGGAGTAGCCTATTACGATTATCCAGGACTAGTATCTTCAAATGATTTAGGGGTTCAAACAGCAGAAGGTTTAATGATGACCTATGCTGAACTAGAATTTATTTTGGCAGAAGCAGCATTAAGAGGATGGATTACTGACTCAGTTGAAGATCACTATAAAAAGGGATTAGAAGCTTCACACAACTATTATTCAGTTAATTACACCCCTTATGGATGGGATGATTTTGAAGATTTTTATTCAAATTCTGGTGTTGCTTATGATGAAGAAATGGATTTATTAGAACAAAAATGGTTAGGTGTTTTCTTTACGGGAATGGAACCTTATTTTGAACTAAGAAGAATGTATGTTTTAAATAATGGATGGGAAGGTTTACGTTTTATATCTGCTCCCATAGGAACCAATGCTAATGATTATAAGTTACCTATGAGATTCTTATATCCAGGACAGGAACAAAGTTTAAATCAGGCTAATTATAGTGAAGCTTCCTCTCGTTATAGCGAAGGTGATACTATGAATGGCAAAATGTGGATTGTCAACTAATTGCAAAAGATGAAAAAACATTTTGATATTCATCCACATGTATTTTTTCCTTCGATCATACTTATTTTATTATTTGTTGTAGTTGCAATTGGAGGAGGAGAACCAGTACGATTATTTTTTGAAGATCTAACGCATACCATAACCTCTAATTTTGGATGGTTATTTGTTTTAGGGGTTAATATCTTTCTTATCGTAAGTCTAGTAATTGGATTTGGAAAGTTTGGAAAACAACGATTAGGAGGTAAAAAAGCAAAGCCTGAATTTACATTGCTTTCTTGGTTCGCCATGTTGTTTTCAGCAGGAATGGGTATTGGATTGATGTATTTTAGTGTTTCCGAGCCTATTACACATTTTGCAGTACCTCCCATACCAGTAGATGGTGTTCCTCAAAAGGCGATGCAAGCATTGAATTTTACTTATTTACACTATGGTGTACACGCTTGGGCTATATACAGTATCGTGGGGCTTTCGCTCGCTTTTTTTGCATTCAATAAAGGATTGCCTTTCTCTTTAAGATCCATTTTTTTTCCTATTATGGGTAGAAAGATATTTGGATGGAGGGGCAATGTGATCGATGTTATAGCGGTTTTAGCTACTTTATTTGGCCTAGCAACCTCTTTGGGATTTGGAGCACGTCAAATTGCATCGGGATTAAACTATCTTTTCGATATTGATTCGGGCTTAGTTACTCAAATAAGTATTATCATTATCATCACATTGATTGCTACAGTATCCGTAGTAACTGGATTAAAAAAGGGAGTTAAAATACTCAGTAGATTAAATTTATTTGTAGCCTTACTTTTTCTAGTTTCAATGTTTTTGCTCTCTGATAGTGTAGGGCTCCTAAAAATGTTTGTTCAAAGTACAGGGAATTATTTTCAAAATTTGTTGCAAACAGGAACCTATTCTTCTTCCTTAGTGAGTGATGAGTGGCAAGGAAATTGGACTGTTTTTTACTGGTCATGGTGGATTGCTTGGTCTCCATTTGTCGGAATGTTTATTGCGCGTATTTCTAAAGGAAGAACCTTAAGGGAGTTTATATTTGGAGTTTTGTTAGTTCCAAGTTTAATGACATTCTTATGGATGACTGTATTTGGTGGATCTGCTTTAAATTTAGAGATTGAAACTCCAGGTTTATTGTCTAGTGTGATTTTAGAAGATTCTTCTACCTCGCTTTTTGTGTTGTTACACGAATATCCACTCTCTTCGATTACCAGTTTTATTGGAATATTTATGGTATCCATATTTTTTATTACCTCTTCTGATTCTGGTTCGTTGGTGATTGATAGTATCACCTCAGGAGGTAAATTAGATGCTCCTGTTGGTCAACGAATTATGTGGGCATTAACAGAAGGTTTAGTAGCTACAGCACTCTTAATTGGAGGTGGTTTAAAAGCGATGCAAGCGGCATCAGTAAGTTCAGGGATACTTTTCTTGTTTGTTTTACTTTTGATGTGTTGGTCACTTTTAAAATCACTTAAACGAGTCAGAAAGCGCCGTATCAAAAAACACAGAGTAAAACATCCCAATGCGTGGATTGAATAAAAAATAAAAGGCAGCTATAATTAGCTGCCTTTTTCATAGTGTTAGTTTTATTTATTCTTCTAAAACAGTGAGAAAAAATTCCTTCATACGCTGAGCGTAATACACTCCGTATTTTTCAAAGGTATCTTTTGTTCGTTGATCAGGTTTCCAATCGAAGAAAGCGTGATAAGCACCTCCAACTTGGATGTATTCAACTCGCTGTCCTGCATCGACGAGTGCTTTAGTGTAAGCTGCAACCTCTTCATCTTTAATGAGGTTATCTTGAGTTCCTCTTACTAAAAACTGAGGAACAGATCTGTCATCTGCATTTGGGATGTTGTTGATAGGCGCAACAGCATTGAGGTATTCTTCTCCTTGTTGTACAAAACCAGACATGGTTTGTCCTCTAAAGACTCCATAAGAAGGAGCAGCAGCTTTCATAGACGCTAAGAGCTCTTCTCTAACTTGATCGATAGTCTTGTCTTCAGGCATATAAGTAGGTGTTAATTTAAATACTCCTTCTTGAGTTCCAAAACCACCATTTCCGATGGATTCAATCATTAGTGAAGCAGAAGCAGAAAGGTGACCTCCAGCACTATCACCAGTTACAAATAATTTACTGCCATCTCCTCCATACTTAGATGCGTTTTCTTTGATGTGAATAATTCCACCATAAACATCTTCGATAAGTTCATGCATTTGATTGGCAGTTTCATCTCCATCGAGATTACCTATCCAACGGTAATCCATACTAAAGACTACGAATTTCTTGTCTTTGGTTAGTTCTCTAGCCAAACCTCTCATGATATCTTCGGTATTTGAAGACCATCCGCCACCGTGAATAATAATGATTACAGGAAGGTTCTCAGCTCCTTTAGGAGAAAACACATCGTATTTGAGTTCTTTCACTCCAGGCTTCGCATAAACGATATTTTGAGTTACATTGAGATGTTCAATTTCCTTGTTTTCAATAAAAGAGGCACCAACTTGAATGTCTTGATCAGCTGTAAACGTATAGGTGTTATCCATGTGTTCACTGTACATTGTTCCCCATCTTCCCGGATAAGAAAAATAGGTCGCATCGATGCTTTTTCCAGCTTGAGGGATTGCTGTAATAGTTACTTGAGTTCCTTTTTTTAAGGTTCCATCTTTCTTTGTTTTTGGAGAAAAGGTGACTTTTCCCACAGAAGCATCATCAATGGAGACTTTTACTCTCTTTGAATCTTGTGCATAGGTGAATACTGTTGTAAGCATCAATGCAACTAGTAAGTTTTTTGATTTCATTTGTTTGCGTATCTGTTTAAGTTTTTAGTGTTTCAAAGAATAATTTGATTCTAAAGCTATCCTTGAGAAACTAAATATAGCTAAAAAAATTAAATGCGTATAATTTACACAAACAAAAAACCCAGCGAAGTGCTGGGTCATTATTTTTTGTGGAGCCGGAGAGAATCGAACTCTCGTCCAAACAAGCAATCAAAAAGCTTTCTACATGTTTAGTTCTTGATTAATTTTCGACACATACCTGACCAAAAACCGCCTAATATGAGCTTAGCTTCTTAAGATTTGAGAATAAATCGAAGCACTTTATTCTCTATGTTGCTTTTTATGGTGCTCCTTGGCGGGACGCCAACAACAAGGGCTTCCCAGGAACATTCAGCCTCCCCGCCTTGCAGGGACGTGACTCCATCCTACTAAAATTCAGATTAAGCAGCTAAAGCGTAATTATTTTCGCCATTTAAAAAGTTGATTCATCATATTTACGAGCAACAAATCAACGCTCGACATGCTTACAGTTCAATTGGCCTCGCTGTCAAAACCGGTCGGCCCCGTAAGTTTCAAAGAACTAGATCTCTTTAGAGGAGGGCAAAGTTACTAAAAACTTTGTGAGCGTTATGAAATGATTTAAATTAGCTTAAAAATTCCTTCTTATGATCACTTTTGGAGTTCTCAAAGAACGCAAAAACCCACCCGACAAAAGAGTAGTGCTAACCCCAAAGGCTTGCAAGACTATACTAGACAAATACGATGCCAAAATTATCGTTGAGCCATCTGATCTTAGAGTTTTTAAGGAATCTCAATATCAAATGAATGGTTTAGAAATTAGCTCTGAACTGGATTCATGTGATGTGTTATTCGGAGTAAAAGAGGTGCCCATTGAGGCCTTAATTCCCAATAAAAAATACTTTTTCTTTTCTCATACGATTAAAAAGCAGCCCTATAATAGAGGCTTGCTTCAAGCCATCTTAAAAAATAAGATTGTCCTCTATGATCACGAGACCATTGTTGATAAGAAATCGAGGAGACTAGTAGCATTTGGTAGGTTTGCGGGACTTGTTGGTGCTTATAATGGTCTAAGAACCTATGGGTTGAAACACCAACTTTTTGAGTTGCCAAAAGCAGAACATTTAGAGGATTTGAACGAATTGATGACTGTTTTAAATGATCTGAAGCTTCCTGCGATGAAGATTGTTCTCACTGGGAAGGGAAGAGTAGGGAATGGAGCTGTTGAAATTTTGGATGCAGTAGGTATTAAGAGTGTAGGGGTTGATGAATTTTTAAATAAAGAATTTGACGAAGCAGTTTACTGCCAAATTGACGTAGCTGACTATAATTTGAGAAATGACGGAAAAGAATTTCTTAAAAAAGACTTTTTCGATAACCCCCAAGAGTATTCAGGTAACTTTTATCGTTTTGCAAAAGTAAGTGACCTTTATATCGCTGGACACTTTTACGGAGTAGGGGCTCCTTATTTATTAACTAGATCAGATGTTGCAAGAGATGATTTTAATATTTCTGTAGTAGCTGATATCAGTTGTGATATCGATGGCCCTGTGGCTACCACCATTCGTCCTAGTACTATAGAAGATCCAATCTATGGATTAGATCCTATAACTTTTGAAGAGGTTGATTATATGGATTCAAATGCTGTAGCTGTTATGGCTGTGGATAACTTACCCTGTGAGCTTCCCAAAGATGCCTCTGAGAGTTTTAGTGAGGCTTTTGTTCGATATGTGATCCCTGCTTTTTACAACAACGATGCAGATGGTGTACTTGCTAGAGCTCAAATGACTACTTCAGAAGGAACACTTACCGATCGATTTAAGTATTTACAAGATTATGTCAATGGGAATTAAATGTATCTTTGCATTTAAATAAATATACCTATGAAACTGGAATTAATACCACAGATTAAACACGTTGATAGTGAACAATTTTTTCTTCTAGCAGGTCCTTGTGCTATTGAAGGAGAAGATATGGCCATGAGAATTGCTGAAAAAGTTGTTTCGATTACGGATCGTTATAAGATTCCCTATGTGTTTAAAGGTAGTTTTAAAAAAGCCAATCGTTCACGTATTGATTCCTTTACAGGAATAGGTGATGAAAAGGCCTTAAAAATTTTAGAAAAAGTTTCAAAAACCTTTGAAGTACCCACGGTAACTGATATTCACGAAATCGCTGATGCAGAATTAGCAGCAGCCTATGTGGACGTACTTCAAATCCCAGCTTTTTTAGTACGCCAAACTGATTTAGTAGTTGCTGCTGCAGCTACTGGAAAAGTTGTCAATCTCAAAAAAGGACAGTTTATGAGTCCTGAGAGTATGCAACACGCCGCTCAAAAAGTGATGGATTCCAATAATGAGCAGGTAATGATCACCGATCGAGGTACGATGTTTGGATACCAAGATATGATTGTTGACTTTAGAGGAATTCCAACAATGAAACAATACGCTCCAGTTGTTTTAGACGTGACTCATTCACTTCAACAACCCAACCAATCTTCTGGTGTTACAGGAGGTCGTCCAGAAATGATCGAAACCATAGCAAGAGCAGGTATTGCAACGGGAGTTGATGGAATCTTTATCGAGACACATTTCGATCCAAAAAACGCTAAAAGTGATGGAGCGAATATGTTAGACCTCAGTCTTTTAGAGGGTCTTTTAGAGCGCTTAAGCCGCTTGAGATCTACTGTTGTATCTCTTTAATACACTCTTCTTAAAAATAATAGGTTGAGAAGCTTTTTTTAGTTGTATATTTGCAGCCTCAAAAGGAAACCTATTTAGATACATGAAAGACATTAAGAATATCGCAATCATCGCCCACGTAGACCACGGTAAGACTACATTGGTTGATAAAATCATGCACCACTGTCAGTTGTTTCGTGAAAATGAAACTACTGGAGAACTCATTTTAGATAATAACGATCTCGAGAGAGAACGCGGTATTACTATTGTTTCAAAGAACGTATCTGTTAATTATAAGGGGACTAAAATCAACATCATCGATACTCCAGGCCACGCCGATTTCGGTGGTGAAGTGGAGCGAGTTCTCAATATGGCTGATGGGGTATTGCTTTTAGTAGATGCCTTTGAAGGGCCGATGCCTCAAACTCGTTTTGTATTACAAAAAGCTATTGACCTTGGTTTAAAGCCTTGTGTTGTGATCAATAAAGTCGATAAAGAAAACTGTACTCCTGATGAAGTACACGAAAAAGTTTTCGATTTGATGTTCGAACTTGGAGCAGAAGAGTGGCAGTTAGATTTTCCAACTGTTTACGGATCTGCTAAAAACAATTGGATGAGTGAAGATCACAATAACCAAACGGACTCTATTGAGCCTTTATTGGATATGGTAATCGAACACGTACCTAGTTTTGAACCTAAAGAAGGTAATACTCAAATGTTGATTACTTCTTTAGACTTCTCCTCTTTTACTGGTAGAATTGCTATTGGTAGATTGCAAAGAGGTACGTTGAAAGAAGGACAACAAATCACCTTGATAAAACGCGATGGTAGTCAAGTGAAATCTAAGCTTAAGGAATTATTTATATTCGAAGGCTTAGGGAAATTGAAGGTAGAAGAAGTTCAAACTGGAGATATTTGTGCTCTTGTTGGAATTGATGGATTTGAGATTGGAGACACTGTTGCTGATTTAGAAAATCCTGAACAATTACAAACGATTGCTATAGATGAGCCTACCATGAGTATGCTCTTTACAATCAACGATTCTCCATTCTTTGGTAAAGAAGGAAAGTTTGTGACTTCTAGACATATCAATGATCGTTTGAATAAAGAATTAGAAAAGAACTTAGCGCTTCGTGTTCAGAGTACAGATTCAGCTGATAAGTTTATGGTTTTTGGACGTGGGGTATTACACCTTTCAGTTCTTATTGAAACCATGAGAAGAGAGGGATATGAACTTCAAATCGGACAACCTCAAGTAATTATTAAAGAGATTGATGGAGTTAAATGTGAACCTATTGAGCATTTGACTATTGATCTTCCAGAAGAAGTATCTGGAAAAGCGGTTGAAATGGTATCTCTTAGAAAAGGAGAGATGATGTCAATGGAAGCTAAGGGATCTCGTATGATTTGTGAATTCCAAATTCCATCAAGAGGAATCATAGGACTTAGAAATCAACTTCTAACTGCAACTGCAGGAGAAGCAATTATGTCTCATAGATTCTTGGAGTATCAACCACTTAAAGGAGATGTTCCACAACGTCAAAACGGATCTTTAGTTTCTATGGAACAAGGAAAAGCAATTCCTTATTCTATCGATAAACTTCAAGAAAGAGGAAAATTCTTCGTCGATCCAGGTGAGGATATTTACGAAGGACAGGTGATTGGAGAAAACTCTAGAGGAGATGATATGACCGTCAATGTCACTAAGACTAAAAAGCTTTCAAACGTACGTTCTTCAGGAGCTGATGACAAAGCTAAGATTGTTCCAGCGATAAAATTCTCATTAGAAGAAGCCTTAGAATACATTCAAAAAGATGAATACGTTGAGGTTACGCCAAAATCGATTCGTCTAAGAAAGATCTATTTAAAAGAAGTTGATCGCAAGCGAAATAAAATCGCTTAACTGTTTACTTCTGCTGCAGCACCGATAATTCCTGCATGATTTTGTAATTCTGCAGGAATTATTTCTACATCGGATTCTAAGTACTTCTCAAACTTAGACCAATATTTAGAAATTCCACCACCTAAGATAATGAGGTTGGGAGACACAATAAGGTTGATGTATTTGAGGAATTTATTAAAGCGTTTTGCCCATTGTTTATAGGAAAGATTTTCCTGTTCTTTTATCGAAGAGGCTGCGTAATGTTCAAATTTTTCGTATTTCTTATAGGGTATTTGTCCTAATTCAAAGTTAGGGATCAGTTTTCCGTTGTAATAAGTACCTGAACCTAAGCCAGTTCCAACAGTGATGGTCACTACTAAACCATTTCTGCCTTTTCCGACTCCGTAATGCATAATAGCACTAGCAGCAGCATCGGCATCATTGATGATGTGAAAATTCAATCCTGTTCTCTTTTGAAATAGTTCTTCAGCATTTAATCCCTTCCATTTTGGACTGAGATTCCCGTGTTCTTTGCAAATACCATCTTTGACAATCGTCGGAATACCGCATCCCACTTTTCCTTTGTAGTTAAAGTGTTCGATAATTTGAGCTACTACATCAGCAACAGCTTCAGGTTCTCCTCCTTCTGGAGTTGGAATTCTAAAGCGTTCTGTGGTGAGTTCTCCGGTTTTTAAGTCAACTAAAGCACCTTTAATCCCTGATCCTCCAATATCTATTCCGAGTATGTCCATAAATTAAATTTGCATCAAAGAAACAAAAAAATATAAACTTATTAAATTGTGTTTTCTTTGACTTCAAAAATTGCTCCACCATGACATTTAAGAGTCTTATGGGGATATTTTAAAATAAGAGCATAGTCATGTGTGGCCATTAGTATGGTATTCCCAGCCTTGTGAATCTCTTCGAGAACCTTCATCACTTCTACACTTGTTTTGGGGTCTAAATTACCTGTAGGCTCATCAGCTAAGATCAATTCGGGATCATTTAAAAGTGCTCTCGCGATCGAAACGCGTTGTTGTTCACCTCCTGATAATTCGTGTGGAAATTTAAATCCTTTGGTCTTCATTCCAACCTTATCTAATACTTCCTCGCAACGATCAATCATTGTTTTTTTGTCTTTCCAGCCTGTAGCTTTTAAAACGAACATTAAATTATCTTGAACCGAACGGTCAGGTAACAGTTTAAAATCTTGAAAAATCACCCCAATCTTTCTTCTTAATAAAGGGATTTCAGATTCCTTCAAATTATTGAGATTGAAACCTACTATTTCTGCTGAACCTGTTTTAATTTCGAGTTCGCCATATAGAATTTTAAGCAGACTGCTTTTTCCAGAACCCGTTTCTCCGATGAGATAGCAAAATTCTCCCTTTTGAAGACTTAGATTGACTTGGCTTAAAACCAGATTTTGTTCTTGATATACACAAAGGTCTGTAAGCGAGAGAATTGTTTGAGCCATAATTAATTTTGTTGTTATAAATGTAATAACTTCTTTTTAAAAGGCGTTTATACTAGTGAAAATTCTTTATATTCATAGTCTAAATTAGCCTTTTAAGATATAGCGCTATTTTAATTTTTATCATTCTTAAAAACATTATTTTCATGTTCAAAAAGATTGGCTTTGTTCTCGTTTTGATTTGCAGTATCAACAGCTATGCTCAAGTTCATACAGCCGAAGATCGAACTGATGAAAAATACGCTGATGCTCTGGCATTATTTCATCAAAAATCATATCAGGCTTCCAGGGTTTTATTCGATGAATTAATCGATTCTAAACAATCCCATCAAATTAAAATGGAGGTTGCTTATTACAAGGCTTTGACTGCTTATTATTTGAAACTCAATAATTTTAAAGATGAAGCAGAACGATTTAAAAAGACCTATTCAGAAAGTATTTACAATCAACAGTTAAATTTTTATGTTGCTACATCACTTTTTGAAAATCAAGATTATTCAGAGGCTCTTAAAATTTATCAGTCAATTGACGTAAAGTCTCTCAATAAATCTGAGATGACTCATTATTACTTCAATTATGGTTACAGTTTATTTATCGAAGGAGCAATCGATATGGCGAAATCTAATTTTGAAAAAGCGAGAACGGATCAATTGTACGATTCTAAAGCTCGATTTTACTTGGGATACATCGCTTATAAAAAAGACGAACTGAATCTGGCAAAGTCATTGTTTTCAGCTCCATTTGACGATCAATCACTTACTGTAAAAAGCGCTTATTTTAATGCAGATATCAGTTTTAGAGAATCAAATTACCAGAAAGCAATTGAGGCAGCACTTAACTTTATGCCTTCTGCATCAAAATCGGAACGTTCACTACTCAATAAGATTGTTGCTGAAAGCTATTTTCAACTAAAGGAATATTCAAAAGCGATTCCTTACTACGAAGTATATAAAGAGCTTGCAGGGAATTGGTCTACTTTGGATAGTTATCATTTGGGGTATTCTTATTTTGAACAATCAGACTATCAAAAAGCACTTTCAATTTTTAACACTATTGTTGGGGGAAATGATGAGATCGCTCAAAACGCCTATTACCAATTAGGGGCATGTTATATGAGATTGGACAAAAAGTCTGAGGCACTGACAGCCTATAGAGCTTCTTATCAATTAGGTTTTTCAAAGCCATTAAATGAAGCTGCCCAATACCACTATTCAAAATTGAGTTTTGATATTGGGAACCCTTATGAAGCAGCAGTATCTGCCTTAGGAAGATTTGTGACTAGTTTTCCAAATTCAAAGTATCTAACTGAAATAAAATCACTGTTGATCGAGGCCTATGTTCAAACCAGTGATTTTGAAGCGGCTTTGAATATGATTGAACAACAACCTCAATTAGCTTCTAATACTGTTTTACAACAGGTAACTTATCTAAAAGCAATTGACTTGATTGAATTGAGAGCCTATGAATCTGCAATTGGATATTTAGACCGTTCTTTTGATGCAAGTCCTTCCACAAAGCTTGCTGCAAAAGCTCTTTTTTGGAAATCAGAGTGTTTTTTAGAGCTGGATAAAGATCAACTCGCTCTTCAAGAGTTGATCAAACTTCAAAAGCATCAAAGAAGATCATCTATTGAAGAGGTTTTTGAAATAGATTATTTAAGAGCCTATGCCTATTTTAAAATGAAACGCTTTAAGGAGGCAATACCTTCTTTTAAGAATTACCTTTCCAATGCCAATCGATCTGCTCCAACTTATACAGATGCTCTGGTGAAGTTGGCGGATTCCTATTATGTCTCCAAGGATTTTAACAATGCAATTAGTTCGTACTCAACAGTAGTTTTATATCCTTCTGCTCCTAGAGATTACGCAGCTTTCAAAGCGGCTATGTCTTATGGGTATTTACAGAACAACACTAAAAAAATTGATTTGCTTAAACAGTGGTTAAAGGACTATTCGAGCTCAACCTTAAGAGATGAAGTGAGTTATAATTTGGGAGTTACCTATGCTAGTGAAGGTCAAAACGATCTAGCGATCAGCACCTTTGACAAATTAGTTATTCAACACCCTCAAAGTCCACTAGTGGCAGTTAGCAAGCTTCGTAAGGGGCTATTGCTGTACACCAATGGATCTAATAATCAAGCTTTAGAACTATTTGTTGGATTGACTAAAGATTTTCCAAGAACTGAAGAGGCTGTTCAGGCCGTAGCTGCAGCCAAACGCATTTATATGGAAATGGGTGATTTAGAAACCTATGCGAATTGGGTAAAAGGATTAGATTATATCAGTGAATCAGAGGAATCTCTTGATAAGTCAAGTTTTGATGCGGCTAAACAATTGCTTTTGGCTTCTAAAACAGAAAGAGCAATTAAGGCATATGAATACTATGTGGAAACCTATCCCAAGGGTAGGTATCAATTAGAGTCGCGATTCGATTTAGCAAAACTCTATCTAAAGACCGACTTAAAAAACAAAGCATTACCTCTTTTTACAATGGTTGCCAAACAGGCTTCCATGTTTAGGGAAGAGGCACTTTTAGAAAAAATAAGTTTACTCATCGAGCTCAACGGAATCAGCAGCGCTGTAGAAGATTTAAAAGAGATGGAGTCCATCGCAAATAGAATTCAAAATGAACACTTTGCGATTTCTAATTTAATGAGGGCTTATTACGAGCAAAAAGAAATAGCCTTGGCAAAGACCTATGCTAAAAAGCTTTTAGCTGTAGAAGGCTTAGAAAAGCGATTAGAATCGGATGCACTACTAATTTTAGCTCGATCTTCATTTGAGTTGGGAGCGCTACAAGAAAGTAAATCGGCCTATGCGATTGTAAGTGAAAATGCCAATGGTGAAACAGCTGCTGAAGCACTTTATTTCAACGCATACTTCTATCATCAGGAGAGCAATTTTGACAAATCAAATGAAACGATTCAAAAATTAGCAAAAGAGTATCCGGCATACAAATTGTGGGCCGCTAAAGGTTTGGTTTTAATGGCTAAGAATTTTATAGGACTTGAGGATGCTTTTCAAGCCAATTACATACTCAACTCCATTGTTAAGAATTTTACTCAATTTCCAGAAATTGTCGACGAAGCATCAAATCTCTTAAAAAAGACTCAAGTTTCAGAGGTGGTTTCAGAAAATCAAATAGAAAAAGATAGTATTCAATAGTTATGATAAAGACTTATCACAATATCATAGTCATCTTCACAATGTTATTGGCAGTTCCATTAACTGCTCAAGAAACTAAGGAAGAGGTGAGAGAAACAATTACTGTGGTTAAATCCTATAATCCAGAAATTGAACCTACTAAAAAGCAGGCGTTGATTCCTAAGAAACCAAATTTTGAGAAAAAATCTTCTGCAAACCTCAGCTATAAAATAGCGACATTTCCAGTTTTAGATGTTCACATTCCAAAATTTGAAGCCCCTTATTTGCAGTGGATTTCACCGATGGAAGATATTTATTCGTCTATAATTAGACTCTCGGCCGGAAATAATTCAAGTTTAAACTTTGATTTGAGTCATCATCAATACATAAGTTCAAAATTCAATTATTCATTACAAGCTTCATACGATTATTTAAAAGGTTCATTGACTGACTATGTTTATGGGCCACTCAACAACAATATGTTTTTGGGCTCCACTATGGGATTTAGTTCGAAAAAAGGAGATGGAAGTTTGAGGCTTAAGTATGAAAACCAACAATTTAATTATTACGGCAGACCAATTCTTTTGGGATTAGATTTGATGAATAAATCTGTAAAACAACGCTACAGTAGAGCTGGGGTAGATTTTGAATATAATTTTAATACTGGGGTTATTGAAGACATTCATATGAACCTCAATACCATATCGGATCTAACAAAGTCTAATGAACTTAGTTTTAAAGTAGCTACAACTTCTGAATTTAAGCTTGCTGAAAGACTTTTGAGAATTGAAGGATTTATAGACTATATAAATGGCGGATTTGAAAACGCTCCTTTAAGTGAAATGGAAAATTCGAAACCAGATCCTTATCAATTTGTTGAAGTTGAGATGATGCCTCAACTAGAATTTAAAAAGGATCAATTAAATCTGATGGTCGGAGTGGATGTCAATTATTTGAGTCAGAAAAATTCTGATGTAAGTATTAATGTATATCCAGCAATTGATGCTATTTACAATTTATCTAAAGAGGTACTACTAAAGGGTAGTCTAAGTGGAAATACAAAGCTTAACAGTTTTTCAAGTTTAACACTTCAAAATCCCTATCTAAGCCCGACTTTAGAAATGAGACCCTCTTTTGCGCTTTTTGATTTAGATCTTGGTCTTCAAGCAAATTCTGGTAAATTTCTGAGTCTTGATTTAAATACGAGTGTTTCTAGAGTTAAGAATCAGCCTTTGATGATGCTTAATTATCAAAATTATTTCAGAAATGACTCGGGACCTTATTTAAATGAGAATTTAAATAGCTTTCATATAGTTTACGACCAAGTAGACGAGGTAAATATCAGTGGAACCCTATTGATTCGACCAGCTGATCAACTGAGTTTAAAGACCGGTATTTCATATAGTAAATACAGAACTTTAAACGAAGAAGAAGCATGGAACTTACCAAACATAAAAGCTTTTGGTGCTATCAATGCAAAATTAGCAGATCGTTGGATGTTGAGTTCTCAATTAAATTATATTGGAGCTAGAAAAGATCGTGAAATCACGGTTGTCCAATTTATTATGCCCGGAGAATATCCAAGTGTTACTCGTGATTTAGAAGCTTTTGTAAATTTAGACGCCACATTGCATTATCAATACAGCGATCAGTGGAGTTTTGAATTAAAAGCTAAAAACCTTACCAATAATCAGTATCAAATGTGGTATAATTACCCTGATTTAGGAGCGACCATTACACTTGGTGCTCAATATCGATTTGATTTATAATTTATTAATTTTCCCTCTATGAAGATTTTAAAATTTAGTTCTTTTTCTTTAATACTAATGCTGCTTTCCTGTGAATCAAAACAGGAAGTTGATTTGATTGTAACCAATGCAAAGGTATATACAGTCGATGACAGTTTTAAGGTGGTTTCGTCTTTTGCAGTCAACAATGGAAAATTTATAGCAGTAGGAAGCGACGATACGATTCTTAGCAGCTATGATTCCAAATCGATTATAAATGCAAATAACCAGTCTATATATCCTGGTTTTATAGATGCTCATTGTCATTTTTATGGTTTAGGCCTCAATCAGTCTGTTGTTGATTTGGTTGGAACTGAAAGTTTTGATGAGGTCATTCAGCGAGTAGTTGATTTTTATAAAGGCAAGGATGTTTCAGTAATAAGAGGTAGGGGTTGGGATCAAAATGATTGGGAACTTAAAAAGTTTCCAACCAAAGATCGTTTAGATGAATTGTTTCCAGATACTCCTGTTGCTCTTGAACGCGTCGATGGTCATGCCTATTTAGTCAACCAAAAAGCCTTGGATCTGGCAGGTATTAGTTCGAAGACTAAAATGTCTGGAGGATCTATTGAATTAGAAAATGGGAAACTCACTGGAATATTGGTGGATACGCCAATGGCTTTAGTAGATGCAGTGCTTCCAAGTCCAACAGAGGAAGAATCTAAAGAAGCTCTAAAAAAAGCAGAAGCAATTTCTTTTTCTTATGGTTTGACAACTGTTAATGATGCAGGTTTAAACAAAGCAACAATTCAGCAAATTGAAAGCCTTCATCAATCAGGAGATTTAAATATTCGTATTTATGCGATGGTGAGTAACAATCAAGAGAATTTGGATTATTACTTAGAGAAAGGAATTATTGAAACTGATCGTTTGTATGTGGGTTCTGTAAAAGTATATGCTGATGGAGCTCTTGGTTCTAGAGGAGCAGCTTTAAAGAGACCTTATTCCGATAAGCCTGGGCATTATGGAGCAATGATAACAACAGAGGAAGAGTTGTTGGAATTAGCTGATCGAATCGCCAAAAGCGATTATCAAATGAATACTCATGCCATTGGAGATTCTGCAAATGTCGCAGTACTTAGAGCATATACAAAAGCTGTAGATGATTTAAAATCTAGAAGATGGAAGGTAGAGCACGCACAGATCACCTCACCTATAGATTTTTCATACTATGAAAAAGGGATCATTCCATCAGTTCAACCTACACATGCAACCTCTGATATGTATTGGGCTGAGGAGCGCTTAGGAGCGGATCGTATGCCAGGTGCATATCCATTTAAATCACTATTAGAGGCTTCTGGAACACTTCCTTTGGGAACTGATTTTCCTGTAGAACAGGTGAATCCATTTTTAACTTTTTACGCAGCCATCACAAGACAAGATCAAGAAGGCTATCCTGAGGGTGGATTTACGCCAGATCAAAAACTTACAAGAGAAGAAACCCTTAAAGGAATGACGATCTGGGCAGCATATTCCAATTTTCAGGAAGACCAAAGAGGTAGTATTGAAGTGGGTAAAATGGCTGACTTTATTATCTTAGATCGAGATCTAATGGAAGTACCTGCTCTAGAAATCCCACAATCGAATGTGTTAAATACTTATTTAGGAGGTACTTTGGTTTATTCTAAACATTAAATCACTATAACATCTATAATTAAAAAGGACGGCAATTTAGCCGTCCTTTTGCATATTGAATAGTATTAAAATGCTTAGAATGAAATAGGAACAGATACTCTAGTTGTTCCCCAAGCCATTACTAAGGTGCCATCTTTCTTAAAAGCCATTGCAAAAGCTTCTATAGCATCTTTTTCTGTGCTCGCTTCAACTGAAGCTCTCAATACATCCAAAGATTCGTCATAGTTGTATGCTCCCCATTGGTTTGCATTTGAGTTTAATACTAGGGTCCAGTGGTGGTCTCCAGGAATTGAAAAGAGAGAATAAGTTCCTGCTTTTATTGATTTTCCAGCAATTGTGGCATCTGAAGAAAAACTGATAGTAGTTGCCTCATTAGCTCCAGTTCTCCAAATTTTTCCTTTAGGTGCTAACTTGTCTAATGATCTTCCCTTCAGTTGAGGTCTTGAATAAATGATAGCAACAGAACCTGCATCAGAGCTGAAAGAAGCTTTGTCCATCGGACTTGCATCTAGCTTTGGAAATTCTTGAGCCATACTCGCAGTAGTGCTCATTAAAAAAACAGCAATTAAAAGACTAAATAGATTTTTCATGGTATTATATCGTTTTAAATTAGATTCACTAAAATACAATAATTGAATCTTTGTTGAATTTCCTGCTTAGTTAATCTTTTATTAAAATCACCAATTACAGATTTATACTTTTTAGGTTAAAACAATATATTAAAATTACATTAAATAATAAATGATCACATTTAAATTAATAATTGTAACTAAATGTATTTTTAATTTTGCATATTGAAACATTAAACTCATATTTGCATACGAAATTGAAACAATAAAATTATGTGTGGAATTACTTGTGCATTTGATTTGAAAGAGTCGTCTGAGAAGCTCAGACCACAGCTTTTAGAAATGTCTAAAAAGATTAGACATAGAGGTCCTGATTGGAGTGGTATTTATTCTGATGAGAATGCAATATTAGCACATGAACGTTTGGCAATTGTTGATCCAGCTTCTGGAAAACAACCATTATTTAGTCCTGACGGAAAATTAGTCTTAGCGGCTAATGGTGAAATATACAATCACTTAGATTTAAGAAAAGAATTTGAAGGATCATATGAGTTTAAAACTCAATCTGATTGTGAAGTAATTCTTGCTCTATATCAAAAATATGGTAATAACTTCATTGATAAGATGAATGGTATCTTTGGTTTTGCTATTTTTGACAGCGAGAAAGATGAGTATTTCATCGCCAGAGATCATATGGGTATTATTCCACTGTATATGGGGTGGGATGTTAACGGTACCTTTTATGTTTCTTCAGAGTTAAAAGCTCTTGAAGGTTATTGTACAAAAATAGAATTGTTTCCTCCAGGTCATTACTTACACTCATCAACCGGAGAGTTAGTGAGATGGTATGAAAGAGATTGGATGGATTTCGAAGCGGTTAAAGAAAACCAAACTAGTATCGAAGAGGTAGGTAAGGCCCTTGAAGATGCAGTTCACAGACAATTAATGTCTGATGTGCCTTACGGAGTATTGCTCTCAGGAGGTTTGGATTCTTCAGTAACTTCGGCAATTGCAAAGAAATATGCTCTTAAAAGAGTTGAAAGTGGTGATACCTCCGATGCTTGGTGGCCCCAGCTGCATTCCTTTTCGGTAGGTTTAGAGGGTTCTCCCGATTTAGCTGCAGCTAGAAAAGTGGCAGACCACATCGGAACGGTTCACCATGAAATTGTCTTCACAATTCAAGAAGGCTTAGATGCTATTAAAGATGTTATCTACAACTTAGAAACTTATGACATCACAACAGTAAGAGCATCAACTCCAATGTATTTAATGGCAAGAGTTATTAAATCTATGGGAATCAAAATGGTTCTTTCAGGTGAAGGTGCTGATGAATTGTTTGGAGGTTACTTGTACTTCCACAAGGCTCCTTCAGCAAAAGATTTTCACGAAGAAACAGTGCGAAAACTCGACAAACTTCATATGTATGATTGTTTAAGAGCTAACAAATCACTTGCTGCTTGGGGAATCGAAGGAAGAGTTCCATTTTTAGATAAAGAATTTATGGATGTTGCGATGCGCATCAACCCACAGGATAAGATGATTAACGGAGAACGCATGGAAAAATGGGTAGTTCGTAAGGCATTTGAATCTTACTTACCTGAAAGCGTTGCTTGGAGACAAAAAGAGCAATTCTCTGACGGAGTTGGATATTCTTGGATTGATACTCTAAAAGAGCTTGTAAATGCGGAGGTTAGCGATGAACAGCTGGCTAACGCTAAATATCGTTTCCCACTTCAGACTCCAACATCTAAAGAAGAGTTTTATTACCGTTCGATTTTTGAAGAACATTTCCCTTCAGATGCTGCAGCATTATGTGTGCCATCGGTGCCATCAGTTGCTTGTAGTACACCAATTGCACTAGAATGGGATGAAGCATTCAAAAACATGAACGATCCTTCTGGTAGAGCAGTAGCGAACGTTCACGCAGAAGCGTACTAACTACATTAGATACTATGTTATAACTTCAGTTGTTTTATAAATGGCTGAAGTTTTTTTGTTCACAATTTCTGTTGATAACTTAAGGGTTCAAAGCAGATCAAATCTCATTATTTAGGGGTCTAATCCTTATATTTGTTTGTTAAGGTAAAACGAACAAATCAATTCATTATATATGAGCGAAGAACTAGAAAAGAAAGCCAATTATTCGGCTGATAGTATTCAGGCCCTTGAAGGGATTGAGCACGTTAGAATGCGTCCATCGATGTACATCGGAGATGTTGGCCCAAGAGGATTACACCATTTAGTTTACGAGGTGGTAGATAACTCTATTGATGAAGCTATGGGGGGCTATTGTGATACCATTGCAGTAACCATTAATGAGGACAATTCGATTTCAGTTTCTGATAACGGTAGAGGGATCCCTGTCGATATGCACAAAAAAGAAGGTGTTTCTGCCTTAGAGGTGGTAATGACTAAGATTGGTGCTGGTGGTAAGTTTGATAAAGACTCTTATAAGGTATCTGGGGGACTTCACGGTGTTGGGGTATCCTGTGTAAACGCCTTATCTAATAAACTAATTGCTACTGTACACAGAGATGGTAAAGTATGGGAACAGGAATACTCTAGAGGTAAAGCGAGTTATCCTGTTAAAAATATTGGAGAATCAGACAAGCACGGTACTACAGTTACCTTTTGGCCTGACGATAGTATTTTTACTCAAACCACGGAATATTCTTATGATACCTTAGCAAACAGAATGCGTGAACTCGCTTACTTGAACAAAGGTGTTAAACTTACTATCACAGACAAAAGAAATAAGGATGAGAAAGGTGATGATGTTAAAGAAACCTTTCATTCAGAAGAAGGATTAAAAGAATTTGTTCGCTTTTTAGATGGAAACAGAGAGCAACTCACTCAATCCGTGATTGCAATGGAAGGTGAAAAGAACGGAATTCCTGTGGAAGTTGCTATGACTTACAATACTTCTTATACGGAGAATTTACATTCTTATGTAAACAATATCAATACTCACGAAGGAGGAACACATCTTACTGGATTTAGAAGAGGTCTTACAACAACACTTAAGAAGTATGCAGATGCTTCGGGAATGTTAGACAAACTCAAGTTTGAGATTGCAGGTGATGACTTTAGAGAAGGATTAACGGCTATTGTTTCTGTTAAGGTATCTGAACCTCAATTTGAAGGACAAACCAAAACAAAACTCGGAAACAGAGAAGTTTCTGCAGCGGTGAGTCAGGCTGTATCAGAAATGTTAACTGATTACTTAGAAGAACATCCAGATGATGCTAAAATCATCGTACAGAAAGTAATATTAGCAGCTCAAGCGCGTCATGCAGCGACCAAAGCTAGAGAAATGGTTCAGCGTAAGACGGTGATGAGTGTTGGAGGCTTACCTGGAAAATTATCTGATTGTTCAGAGCAAGATCCTGCTTTATGTGAAGTATTCCTCGTGGAGGGAGATTCTGCGGGTGGTACTGCTAAACAAGGTAGAGATCGAAATTTTCAAGCTATTTTACCACTTAGAGGTAAAATTTTAAATGTTGAAAAAGCGATGCAGCACAAGGTGTTTGAAAATGAAGAAATCAAAAACATCTATACTGCTCTTGGAGTAACTATTGGTACAGAAGAAGATTCTAAAGCGCTGAATTTAGATAAGTTACGATACCACAAGGTTGTGATTATGTGTGATGCGGATGTGGATGGTTCTCACATTGAAACCTTAATTTTAACATTCTTCTTTAGATATATGAGAGAACTCATCGAAGAAGGTCATATTTATATCGCAACTCCACCTTTGTATTTAGTGAAAAAAGGTGCTAAAAAACAATATGCATGGAACGATGATCAACGTGATATCTTGATGAAAGAGTTTGGTCAAGGTGCTGCAATTCAACGTTATAAAGGTCTTGGAGAAATGAACGCAGAACAATTGTGGGAAACTACCATGAACCCTGAAATGAGAACCTTAAGACAGGTGACCATTGATAACGCAGTTGAAACCGATCGAATCTTCTCTATGTTAATGGGAGATGAGGTTCCACCAAGAAGAGAATTTATTGAGAAAAACGCTGTCTATGCTAATATAGACGCCTAATAATAATTTTTAAAAACACATATAAATGAAAGTTACAGTTGTTGGTGCTGGTGCAGTCGGAGCGAGCTGTGCAGAGTACATCGCCATCAAAGATTTTGCTTCAGAAGTCGTTTTAGTCGACATCAAGGAAGGTTATGCAGAAGGTAAAGCTATGGATTTGATGCAAACCGCATCTTTAAATGGTTTTGACACAAAAATTACAGGAACTACAGGAGATTATTCTAAAACTGCTGGTAGTGATATTGCTGTAATTACATCTGGTATTCCTAGAAAACCTGGAATGACCCGTGAAGAATTAATTGGAATTAATGCAGGAATCGTTAAAACCGTTGCTGAAAACTTAGTTCAACATTCACCTGATGTAATCCTTATTGTTGTGAGTAATCCAATGGATACGATGACTTATTTAGCACACAAAGTGTTAGATCTACCTAAAAACAAGATTATTGGAATGGGTGGTGCTTTAGATTCAGCTCGTTTTAAGTACCGTTTAGCTGAGGCATTAGAGGCTCCAATTTCTGATGTTGATGGAATGGTTATTGGAGGTCACTCTGATACAGGTATGGTTCCATTGACTCGTTTAGCGACTCGTAATTCTGTAAATGTATCTGAGTTCTTATCTCAAGAGCGTATTGATCAGGTAGCAGAAGAAACCAAAGTAGGAGGAGCAACACTTACTAAACTTTTAGGAACTTCTGCTTGGTATGCACCTGGTGCTGCAGTTTCTGGCCTAGTTCAAGCTATTGCTTGTGATTTAAAGAAAGTGTACCCTTGTTCAACGCTTCTTTCTGGAGAGTATGGATTGGATGATATTTGTATCGGAGTACCTGTGGTTTTAGGGAAAAACGGTATCGAAAAAATTCTTGAAATCGAATTGACTGATGCTGAAAAAGCGAAGATGCAAGAAAGCGCTGCTGGAGTAAGAAAAGTCAATGAACTTTTAGACGTTTAATCTGAAAATTCAAATACCATAACTAAAGCGTCCGCTATCGATTAGCGGATGTTTTTTTTAGACCTAAATAATATTGCTAGTTGTCAATGGAAATGATATATTTGCTGGCAATTCAAAAATTATAATAAACAACTGAACCAATGCAAAGTAAAGGACTAATTAAACTTTTTGCTTTTTTGTTTGGGATAGTGAGTATTTATCAACTATCCTACACATTTATTTCTTCAAATGTAGAGCAGAAGGCTGCTGATTTTGCTGTTAGCAAAATTTCATCGAATGAAGAGGATTATATCTCTAAAAGAGAAGCTTTGGAATTAACGTATCTTGATTCTATAGGTAATCGTTCAATTTTAGGATATACCAGCTATAAAGATGCTAAAAGCAAAGAGCTCAACAAAGGTCTTGACCTTAAAGGGGGTATTAACGTAACACTCCAAATTTCTGTAAAGGATATTTTAAAAGGTCTTGCCAACAACACTAAAAACCCTGTATTTAATCAGGCTTTAGCAGATGCTGATACAGCTTCTAAAAACTCAGATGACACTTATTTAAACTTGTTCTTTGACGCATTTGATGCTATTAGTGGAGATACTAATCTTTCTGATCCATCTATTTTTGCTAATAAAGCATTAAGCGAAGAAATCAATTTTCAAATGTCTGACGATGAGGTAAAACCAATCATCAGCAGAAAAATTGACCAATCGATTATTTCTGCTTTTGAAGTTTTAAGAGAGCGTATCGATGGTTTTGGGGTAACTCAACCGAATATTCAAAGAGAGGGAACTTCAGGAAGAATCCTTGTGGAACTTCCAGGGGCTAAAGATATTACTAGAGCTCAAGAATTACTTTCTTCTACAGCTCAATTAGAGTTTTGGGAAACCTATCAGCCACAATCACAAGCATTGAACAACTTTTTTGTCAGTGCGAATGAAGAATTAAAATCCATTGTAGGAACAGATGATGCAACTGCTGAAGCGAAGCCTGAATCTGAAATTGATTCACTTTTATCTGATGTTGCTCAAGATTCATTGGATCTCGCAAGTCAAGTAAACCCGTTATTGGATCTTATCCAAGGACAAGGAGTAGGATACCAACTCTTTAGATTTGCTGCTAAGGATACTGCTAAAGTTGGATCTTATCTTAGAATGAACGCTGTTAAAAAGCTTCTTCCTAAAGAATTACAATACGTAAAATGGGCTTGGGAACGTCCTGCTAAGAATTCAGAATTAGTTGGATTATACGCCTTAAAATCAAACAGAGATAACGCTCCTAGAATTAGTGGAGACGTAGTTAGTGATGCTAGAGATTCATTTGATCAATACGGTAAACCTGCTGTATCGATGACTATGAATACTAAAGGAGCAAGAGAGTGGGAAGAACTCACTGGTGATGCTTTTAACAATCAAACAGGTATTGCTATTGTTTTAGACAATAAAGTGTTTACAGCTCCAGGAGTATCTTCAGGTCCTATATCTGGTGGTCGTTCTGAGATCACAGGTACTTTTACTGTTGATGAGACTAAAGATATCGCTAACGTACTTAGAGCTGGTAAATTGCCTGCTTCTGCTGAAATCATCCAATCAGAAATTGTAGGACCATCACTAGGTCAAGAGGCTATCGACAGTGGATTTAAATCCTTTGTGATTGCAATGATATTGGTTCTTGTATGGATGATGTTCTATTACGGAAAATCAGGTATTTTCTCAAACCTAGCACTTATTTTAAACATCATTCTCATCTTTGGAGTATTGGTTAGCTTAAATGCTGTATTAACACTTCCAGGGATTGCAGGTATCGTTCTTACCATTGGTATGTCTGTGGATGCAAACGTACTGATCTATGAGCGTATCAAAGAAGAAATCGCTAGAGGTAAAGGGAAGCTACAAGCTGTTGAAGATGGATTTAGTAATGCTTTATCATCAATCTTAGATGCGAACATTACAACAGGTCTTACGGCTTTTATCCTATTTATTTTTGGATCAGGTCCAATTAAAGGATTTGCTACGACCTTATTGATCGGTATCGCAACTTCATTATTCACTGCAATCTTTGTAACTCGTTTATTAATCGAGAATCACTTAGAAGGAAAAAATAGAAGACTTGATTTCTCTACTTCATTAACTAAGAAGTTATTCCAAAACAATTCAATTGCTTTCTTAGCTAAACGCAAGATCGCTTATGTGATTTCAGCTGTTTTAGTTGGTGTTGGATTAGTATCATTATTTACTACTGGATTACAACAAGGTGTTGACTTTGTTGGAGGTCGTTCGTATCAAGTTCGTTTTGAGCACCCTGTAAGCGCATCAGAAATCGCTTCAGAGCTTAACGATGTCTTTGGTTCTGGTACCAATGTAAAAACATTTGGTGGAGCCAATCAAATTAAAGTGACTACTCCTTATAAAGTGGATGTTGAAGGAATTGAAGTCGATACTGAAATTCAGCAAAAGTTATTTAGCAGTCTCTCTTCTTATTTACCAGAAGATGCTACTTATGAAAACTTTATTACTGGAAGTGTACATCAAGGATTTGGAATATTACAATCAGTAAAAGTTGGACCAACGATTGCAGATGATATTAAAAACAATGCGTTTTTAGCAATTATAGGATCTCTAGCAGTAGTGTTCTTATACATTCTATTGCGTTTTAGAAAATGGCAATTCTCACTTGGAGCAGTTGTAGCGGTTTTCCACGATGTATTATTTGTACTTGGAATCTTCTCTCTAACTGGAAAGTTAATGCCATTTAATATGGAGATTGACCAAGCGTTTATCGCGGCAATTCTGACCGTTATTGGATATTCACTTAACGATACCGTGGTTGTATTCGACAGAATCCGTGAGGTGGTAGGTCTTAATGGATGGAAAGGTGGTCAACACGTGGATGAGGCATTAAACTCAACGCTAAGCCGTACCTTAAACACTTCTCTTACTACTTTAGTAGTACTTGTTGCTATTTTTATCTTCGGAGGAGAATCTCTTAGAGGATTTATGTTTGCGATGATTGTAGGGGTTGTAGTAGGTACCTATTCATCTTTATTTATCGCAACACCAGTAATGTTTGACTTCTTAAAGAAGAAACTTACTGACGGTAAAAAATAATAATACCAATTCTATATAAATATAAAGGGTCAGCATTGCTGACCCTTTTTTATTGAATTAAATAGTATTTCGATTAAAGCAGTTGATAAGTACTCCCATCGCTCTTAGGAATAAGCTCCATTACAAAATCAGCAGTTAATTTTACTTCTCTCTTATGAGAAACATATATGATAGCTGTATGGTGTTGTTTAGCGATGGTATTGACTAATTTCATAAACAATTCATTGGATTGTTGATCTAATCCTGCAGTGGGCTCATCTAGAATGAGCAATTTGGGGTTTTTAACCATTGCTCTAGCTGTCATCACAAGGCATTGTTCACCAATACTCAGATCTACAAAATAGGTGTCTTTTTTATCCCTCATACCGAGGATATCAATCCAATATGAAACCAGTTGTTCTTCTAATTTTGAAGGTTTGATATAAAGACCCACACTGTCTTTAATTCCTCCGATGATCATTTCTTTAACTGTAAAATAACCCTTAAAGAAACCGGTCATGGAAGGCGTAAAATATCCGATGTGTTTTTTGATATCCCAAACACTTTCACCAGATCCTTTCTTAAATCCAAAAAGATGAATATCCTGCCCATAAGCTTTTGGGTTTTCTCCAGTAATCATGGTAAGAAGCGTGGTTTTTCCACTTCCATTAGGCCCTCTTAATTCCCAAAACTCACCGCTTTTAATAGTCCAATGAACATCGTTTAACACCTTTTTATCTCCATAACAAATTGTAATATTCTTCATATAGACGAGAACTTCTTCAACAGTGTCTGTATGATGTTCTAGGATGGGAGTGAGATTAAAACTTTGTTCTTCTATTTCGTAGAGTTTTTGAAAATTTTCTCTAGAAGAAACACTCTTAAATTGGGTATCAAATGCATTGTAAAAAGCACTGCAGTATTCTGGAATCCAATCAGATCTATTGAGAATAAAAATCATATTAACCTCATTTTGTCTTATTTCTAATAGGTGAATGAGCTCTTTTTGATTTTCAGGATCTAAATGGGAGAGGGGATTGTCTAAAATTAAACTGTGTGGCTTTTGATCTAACAGATAATTGATGAATCTTATCTTTTGTTGTCCGCTTGACATGGACTGAAGACTCTGGCCATAACGTTGTAAAAAAGTTGTGTCGTCGTGTATAGCCTCTTCATTCATAAAACGATCTAAATGCTTTTTGTCGTAAAGGTATAAGTGTTTGCTTTGTAGATCAAATTCTTGAATAATTCGATCGACTACCTTTGAGTAATTACTTTGATTGTTAATGCCAATAACTAGGTGAAGAGACATCTATTTAGCTCTTTTTAGCATTTTTCATAAAGTAAATCCCAACGAGTATAAATGGAATACTTAACCATTGTCCAGTCGATAGAAGTCCTAAACTTTCTTCAAATCCACCTTGGCTCTTTTTTACAAATTCCACAAAGAATCGAATGGTCCACAGGCATACAAAGAAGAGCCCAAATAAGAATCCTTTTTGGTTTTTGTAATCAGTTTTCCAATAGAGGTGGTGTAATACAAAGAATAACCCCAAATACAAGATTCCTTCATAGAGTTGAGCTGGATGTCGATAAGGTATTGAATTTAATAAATCGACATAAGCAGGATCTGTTTCTAATGCTCTATAAGCCTCATTAACAGATCGCTTGCCTGTTAATTGCATCAAGCTTGAAAGTGATAAATCATCGCGATCTCGTAAGAATTTAGTAGCAAATAGATAAGATTTGTCGACTATTTTACCGTTGATTTCAGAGTTGAAAAAATTTCCGAGTCTCACTAAAAATGCTCCTAGTGATATGGGTACTACTACACGATCGAGTAACCATTTCATGCTGATATTGTGAGCTTTGTGTTTTTTGATGTATAGAGATAAACCAATGAGGATCCCAATAGTTGCTCCATGACTTGCAAGACCTGCAAATCCCGTAAACTCGTAGCCGTCTATTAATCCAAATAGAGCAGAAGAGGGGTTGGATCGAATTGGGAGAAGAATTTCTATCAGATGATTTTTATAATAATCCCAGTCATAGAAAAAGACATGTCCTAAACGCGCTCCAAGCATGGTCGATAAAACGGCGTAGACAAATAGTGAATCTAATAGTTCTAATGGTTTCTTTTCAGCTAAAAAGATCTTTTTGGTAAGATAATAACCCAGTCCAAATGCAGTAATCCACAAGAGGTTGTAGTATTTTATTTGTATGGCTCCAAGGGTAAATAAGGTGCCGTCAGGATTCCAGATAAAGCTTAAAAATTCCATTCAATTTATTTTTAGCTAATGTAATCAATTCAGCTTAGATGTGCATCATTTTTAGGGAACAGGGTCGTGACCGTGACCTCCCCATGGATGACAGCTAAAAATGCGCTTTAAAGCTAAGAACCCACCTTTAAACAATCCGTGTTTTTGAAGTGCTTCCACAGTGTATTGAGAACAGGTAGGAGTGTATCTGCAACTCGCTGGAGTAAGTGGAGATATCAATAGTTGATAGAGTCTTGTCAGTAAGATAAAGGGTGCTATTAAAATTTTCTTTAGCACGATTATTGAATTGTATAGCTA